>Ga0272443_10000523_pt1 | contig 69869 bp, 63 predicted proteins | sample SSMAcet12_FD_193581 | JGI IMG/M metagenome (GOLD analysis project Ga0272443, IMG submission 193581) | Marine sediment archaeal communities from Little Sippewissett salt marsh, Falmouth, MA, United States - SSM-Acet-12 | ecosystem: Environmental > Aquatic > Marine > Wetlands > Sediment ...
CTCCAGCCTTCGCCCTCCACTTTCCCCCTCCAGCCTTCCCCCTCCATCCTTCGCCCTCCACTTTACTCCCCAAAGCCGAAACCCGATGGGCTTCCGAAGTCAGATCTTCCGAAATATCGCCTCTGAAGCCATTCTCTGAAAATGGGATCAACAAAACAACTGATCCTTTTCCCGGGATAGATGATCTCTTTTTTGATCAGACTCTGTTTGATCCTGGCAACATTACCGGTTGATCCCAGATCGTACTTCTCCCTTACGGATCTGGAATACAGCTGTCGGTGTTCATCTATGAGGGCTTCCAGAAAACTTATCTGCACGGGAGTTAAGCTTTCTACCACCCTGACAAAGCCATAGTCATAGTGACGGAGCAGGTCGGTCATTGCTCTCTTAACAATCTCATCTGTACAGGTATGGTGTGTCCGCATTAAAGTATGCCATGCCAGTAGTTTCAGGTAGAATGGATGATTGTCTACAAGTGCGGACAGGTAAGAAGAGGTCTGGTATCCGATATTTTTCCGATGGTCATGAAAGAGCTTTCTGACGCAGGCTGACCTGTAGTTCGATGGATCGTGCTTCAGAACAAATACCCTTCCCAGACCTGCCAGCGGGCCAGGATGACGGACCACTTTCATGAAGTTCTGGGTATTGTTTCCGTAGAGACAAAAGATACAGTTCTTCTGCCGGATCAGTTTTATTTTCATTGTTCTGAGGAAAGGCTGAGGATCCATGAAACGGAATAGCAGATGGGCATTAGCCATAAAAATGGCGATCCTGATTTTCTTTCTTTTTGCGATCAATCCGGGCAGCTTCAGCGGATCCAGTTCGCTGTAGTCAGGTTTCAACCGGGCGGTCACCTCGGGAAATTTGTTTGAAAGAGTTGATTCAAAAAGCTGAAGGAATGAAGCTGTTGAACGTGCCGATGAAATATTCACGTTGCAAAGATGGATATCTGGATTTTTTTCAACCAGTTGAAATCCAAGCTCGCGCGCATATTCATGCACTCCCTGCACCCTGTCCGCTGCAAGAATTAAGTGCCTTTGGGCATTCAGTTCACCCAGAATCCTTTCAAATAACCAATCCTGTTCAATTTTTAAATCTGTATCGAGCTGTTCGAGTGAGAAAAAGGGCACATCCGTTTTCATGGTTTCACGAAGTCATTAAACTGTTACTTTTACTTAATGTTGTGAGTTTTCCAATATCTGTCCATGCCAAGATGATATTTATATGTAGCAGTATATCAGGTAATTAGACAGATCTTCAAAGAATGCCCCAGGTTCGGAAAAGTAACACAAATGTGCAAAAGTCATAAAATTGTGACTCCGTGATCTGATGTAAACGGACCCCCCACCGGGACTTCCAGAATGAGCGTAAAAGAACACCACCTCTACCTAACTCCCAGCACCCATCAGCCAGTCCCAGAAATGCCTTATGTTCCTGCAAACAATAAGAATGCCCATTTGAGACTTTCCGGGGTCGAAATAGAAGTCAGCTGTTTTGAACAAAATGGGGCCGGGCAGGGTTATTGAAATACCCGGCGTGTATTTCGTAGGATCGGAAATACAGATTAATCGCTGAACTACCGATTTGCGGGGAATGCATTCCGGCAGCACCGGAAATACAGATTAATCGCTGAACTGCCGATTTGCGGGGAATGCGTTATTGCGGGATCAGAAAATACCATATTGCGTGATCAGGATATAAATGGTATCTTAACGAACTTACGGAGCCTGATTAAATGACTATCGCTTAGAGATTATCCTCTGGTGTTATTTTCCTAACGTAAACCTAAATGTGATGTCAATACTCAAAGAAAGATTACAGCAAAAGATCGAGGAATGGAGACCCAGAACCCAGAAACTCCTCAGTGACTACCGTGACGTGGTTGTGGACCAGGTGACCATCGGGCATGTCCTCGGGGGCATGCGGGGTCTGAAAAGCCTGGTGACCGACATTTCTTTTCTTGATCCCTATGAGGGGATCCGTTACCGCGGTTATACCCTGCCGGAAGTGTTTGAGAAGCTTCCCAAAGCACCCGGCGCGGAGATGCCCTATGTGGAAGGACTCTATTTTTTGCTTCTCACGGGCGATATGCCCACAGAGAAGGAGGTGGCGGACCTGGAGGATGAATTCCGCAAACGCCGCATCCTGCCCCGTTACGTATACGAGGTGATTGATGCTTTTCCGACCTTCTCCCCGCCCATGGCCATCTTTTCGGCGGCGATCCTGACCATGCAGCGGGAGTCCTTTTTCCACAAGAAATACCAGGGCGGGATCAACAAACTGGATTACTGGGACCCCACATTTGAGGATTCCCTGAACCTGCTGGCCAAGCTGCCCGAGATCGCCGCGTACATCTATGCCAAATTGTACAGGGACGGAAAACGGATCCAGGCCAATCCCAACCTGGACATGGGTGCCAACTTTGCGCACATGATGGGTATTCCCAAGCCTTACGATGACGTGGCGAGGATGAACTTCATCCTGCACGCCGACCATGAGGGCGGGAATGTGAGTGCGCACGCCGGACACCTGGTGGGAAGTTCGCTCTCCGACATGTACCTGGCCATTTCCGCCATGATCAACGGGCTTGCGGGTCCGCTGCACGGTCTGGCCAACCAGGAAGTGCTACGCTGGCTGCAGGATCTGATGGAAAAGATGAACGGACAGGTCCCCACGGAAGAGGAGATGAAACAGTTCGTCTGGGACACCCTCAATGCCGGACAGGTGGTCCCCGGTTACGGACACGCGGTGCTCAGGAAAACCGACCCGAGGTATACGCTTCAGCGGGAATTCTGTCTGAAACATATGAAGGACGATTTGCTGTTCCAGTACGTGGACATGCTTTACAAGGTGGTGCCCCCGATCCTCAAAGAGCAGGGGAAAGCCAAAAACCCGTGGCCCAACGTGGATGCCCAGTCAGGTGTGATCAACTGGCATTACGGCATCACCGAATATGAATTTTATACCGTCCTGTTCGGCATCGGGAGGGCCATCGGGATCACCGCGAACCTTATCTGGGACAGGGCGCTGGGTTACCCCATCGAACGGCCCAGGTCGGTGACCACCGAGATGCTGGAAAAGATCGCCATGAAATCCAGGGAATTGAAGTCCGCAAAAAAGGGAACCCTGCAGGAGTAGAAGCCTCAGCGCCCCAGCAGGTCTTTCATTTTTTTGATCAGTTCCTCCGCCTGAAAGGGTTTGCTCAGGTAGTCGTCCGCACCCGCGGCAAGACAGCTGTCCCGGTCGCCCGTCAGCGCATACGCGGTGATCGCAATGATGGGAACGTGGGTGTCGCCTTTGGATTCGATCTCCCGGATCTTTTTTGTGGCGGTCAGTCCGTCCATCACGGGCATCTGAATGTCCATCAATATCAAATCATACTGGTTCTGTTCGTGCATTTCCAGCGCGATCTGCCCGTTGGCGGCCACTTCAAGCTGTTTGACCTTGCTGGAGAGACTGAGCAGGACGATCTTCTGGTTGATTTCATTGTCCTCCACCAGGAGGATTCTTGCCTCCTTCAGTGCCAGGGGCTTCCGGGCCTCCCCAACTGCTTCTTTCCCGGTGGCGGGCTCCATCACCACCCGGGTCGGGTCTTTGGTGAAATCCAGGAAGAATGAAAGGGTGGCATGGTGAACCGTATCGATGGCGGAAATCCCGCTTTCGCTTTCCAGCAACAGGTTGTATGCGGTGGCCAGGTGTGAGCTTGCAGGGGCGTTCCCGCGCTTCAGGGTGTTCATATAGATCACCAGATCCTCACCCAGGTCCGACTCCACCGAAAAACTGAACTCCAGCCGAACCTGGCTGGGGGTTTCACGCAGGTTCTCGATGACGACCATCACGGGGGCGCGGTTGTTCTTGTAGATGCTCAGTCCTTTGATCAGGTTCACCACCAGGCTTCGCAGCAGACTTGGATCACCGATCAAAAAGTGCCTGATGGAGTCGGTACGCTCCACGGTCACCTTCTCCTTGAATGTCTGGTCGGATCTGAGGATCCTGACAGCCTCATCCAGCACCCGGTCCAGGTCGAAGGAGATGATGCTCTTTTTGAAATCAATGATCCCCGGCGATGCGATTTCAACGATGTTGTTCACATCCTCGATCAGGTTGTTGGTGGAGGCCCTGAGTGTCTCCATCAGTTCCTTCTGTTCAGAAGAGAGCCTGCTGTCATGCACCAGGTGGTTGATCAGGGTGATGTTGCTCAGGGAGGTCCTGAGCCGGTGGGACAGCTTGGAGATGAAGTCGTCCTTCTGGTAAACCTGCGTCTCGTAAAGGTTCCTGGACTCCTTCAGGCCGGCCAGCAGCTTCCGGTTGGAGCGTTCCACGAAAATGGAGATCAGGATCATCAGGGTGTAGAGCGAGAAAAACAACACCGTATTATAGGCATTCAGGTGGATGGCCCGCTCGAATACGGAAAAAAAGTTCACCGGCAGGGTCAGGATCCCCAGGAACACGGGGACCAGAATTCCGTGGCGGCCGTTGATGCTCACCGCGGCCAGCGGGAAGAGCAGGTAAAGGGACATGGTCAGCGGTCCCGAGATTCCCATGTCGAACAGGTATCCTGTCAGGAAAAGCATTCCGGTGAGCCCCAGGATCAGCATGCTGTTCAGGTCCGCATACCTGGCAGGGGGTACGACGAAAAAGATGGCTGCTGCCACCAGCAGGAAGGCCCCGGTGAGCAATGCGGGCCTGGCGGCACCGGTAATGATGAGCCACAGGAATGAGATGGACAGGAGGATGACCAGGATCAGGTGGTACAGGTTGATCCTCCTGATCCGGTTTGCCAGGAATTCTTCCTTCTGGTCATCGATCCCGTAGGAAATGATGCGTTGCAGGAGACCGGGGAACATGGATCCGACAGATAATGGCTTTCAGGACAAAGTAAGAGAATTTTTGCACATCGTTAAAGAATATTGGCTTTATTTTTGTATCATAAGCGGATAGAAGTTAGTAATTTTGAACCGAGGAGGAGTTATGGGAACGTTCAGGAGGATATCAGGTTTGATCGCATTACTGCTGCTGGCAGGGGGACTGGCTGCCCAGGATTCCGGGGGACTGGCGCCCCAGGCTGTCCAGGATACCGTGCGACTGGCTCCCCGGGCTGTCCAGGATTCCGGGGGACTGGCTCCCCAGGCTGTCCAGGATACCGTGCGACTGGCTCCCCGGGATCTCCGGGACAGAGGGGAGCGGGACATGGTGGCGTACACGACCGATTTCGAATTCCGTGACGGGATCTACGCCAATTTTGAAATGGTGAAGCGAAACCAGCCCATTCCCCCGGCGCGGATCGTGTCCGATGTGGATCTGTTCGACAGGGATTTCTACGACAAGGTCACCTCAGGCAAGGAGATCACCATCTACGATGAGAACGGGGTGAGAAAGGTAATGCAGACGGAGAAGATCTGGGGGTACGGAAGGAACGGAGCATTGTACATCAACGTGGGCTCGTCCTTTCACAGGATCAGTTATGTGGGCGGCATTTCCCACTTTGTGGCTTCCATCACCACTTACAATCCCCGCTACTACGACCCCTATTACTACAATCCCTACTATTACAATTCCTATTACTACAACCGCTATATGAACCCCAGGTCCAACTACGCAAGCACGGAGCTCAGGCAGTACCTTCTTGATTTTGAGACGGGCAAGGTGATGGAATACGAAATTGAGTCCGTGGAAGTGCTTCTCATGAAGGATCCGGAGCTGTATGATGAATACAGCTCCCTGCGGAACAGGAAGAAAAAACAGATGAAATTTGTCTTCATCAGGCGGTTCAATGAGAGAAATCCGCTCTATTTCCCCGCCGATTGAGTTTTAGTATAATCAACATAGAATCCCCGATCTGATGAACCGGAAAAAATCGACCGCTTTCCTGTGCCTGGCCGTGTGGTTTTCCCTTTCCCTGCATGCCCAGCGGGAATACCTCCCCACACCGGAGGACCTGCAGCATTTTTACACCACCACCACCTATGTGGTCCTGCACGACAATCCCCTCTCGGAATACAACTTTGAGATCCAGGATGCCATCAACAAATACTGGAACATCACCGATTATGAATTCATCAATTTCAGAGATTTCGGGGAGAAAAGCAGGGATAAGAACGGGACCTTCCTCTATACGGCGGCCGTTTCATTTGAAAAGGATAAGACCAATGCCCGGTATCTCTTCCTGTGCCTTTCCCTCGGAGGGGATCACGAAAAGCTGGATGAGATGAAGGACATCACCAACCTTCCGCTCGGCTATTACGGTGTGGATGAGGACCATTATTCCTACAAACTGGGTACCATGATCCGGTTCATGCAGGACCATATCCGGCTGATCACCGAACATCCGGAAATGGTCTCCCAGAATGTGTTCAAACATTACAATGACAACATGGCGGATATCCGGGGCAAAACCCTTTATTTTGTAAAGGAGGAGCTTGCGCGGGAGGTCTCTTCCGGGGCAAAGATCGGGACCGTGTACCCTCTTCCGGTGAAGGTTGTGGAGCGGGAAGAGATCAGGAACCTGATCATGGAAGGGGATGAGGATGCCGTGTTCCTGCACAAGGTGGGCCCCGAGGGAAGGCAGCAGGAGGCAAGGGTTTACAAGATCCTGATCGGAGCGGCTGATGCAAAATTTTATTACTTCGATTACCACAGAGCCAGTGAAAAAAATCCCGATGCATTTCTCGAAAGCGATTTTAAAAAACTGGCAAAAGCCATTCAATAGGAGGATTCAGTTCAATGGCCGATAAACCATCCATTCCAAAAGGTACGCGCGATTTCACACCCCTGGAAATGGCCAGGAGGAATTTCATTTTCGACACCATCCGGAAGATCTTCACCACCTACGGATACCTTCCCATCGAAACCCCGGCCATGGAGAACCTTTCCTCCCTGATGGGGAAATACGGGGAGGAGGGCGACAAGCTCCTGTTCCGGATCCTGAACTCGGGCGACTTCAGGAGCGGGATTGCACGGGAGGAGCTGGTCTCCGCACCGGCCGGGAAGCTTGGCAATATGATCTCCGGAAAAGGTCTGCGCTATGACCTCACCGTGCCCTTTGCCCGTTTCGTGGTACAACACAGGGGCGAGATCCTGTTCCCTTTCAGGCGTTACCAGATCCAGCCCGTATGGAGGGCCGACCGTCCCCAGAGAGGAAGGTACAGGGAGTTTTACCAGTGCGATGTGGATGTGATCGGCAGTGATTCGCTGCTGAACGAATATGAGCTGGTGTGCATCATGGATGATGTGTTTGCCGCGCTCAGGATGAAAACGGTGATCAGGGTGAACAACCGCAGGGTGCTTGCGGGGGTGGTGGAGGTGATGGGCGAAGCGGACCGGATGACAGAGATCACGGTCTCCATCGACAAGCTGGAGAAGGTGGGAATGAAAGGGGTGATGGAAGAGCTGGGGGAGAAGGGAGTGGAAGCCGCTTCCCTGGAGAAGCTGCAGCCGCTGCTGACCAGGAAGGGAAGCAACAGGGAGAAACTGGACTTTCTGAAAGGCTATCTGGAAGGATCTACCGTGGGGATGGGGGGACTGGAGGAAATGAACCGGCTCCTGGATTACCTGGAAGCCGATCCCCCGAAGGCGGAGGTGGTCTTCGACATGACCCTGGCACGGGGACTGAACTATTATACGGGAACCATCTTCGAGGTGGTATCGGACGAAGTGAAGATGGGAAGCATCTGCGGGGGAGGGAGGTATGACGATCTGACGGGGATATTCGGACTGGAAGGGGTTTCCGGGGTGGGGATCTCCTTCGGGGCCGACCGGATCTACGATGTGCTGGAACAGCTGGACCGCTTCCCGGCGCAGGCCACCATGGATACGCGGGTCCTTTTCGTCAATTTCGGGGAAAGAGAAGCCATGCACGTTTTCCCGGTCCTCGCCCGCCTCAGGCAGGAGGGCATCCCCTCCGAGCTGTATCCCGATCCGGTGCGGATGAAAAAACAGATGAGCTACGCCAATGCCAGGAACATCCCCTTCGTGGCCCTGATGGGAGAGGAGGAGCTCCGGGAGGGGGTGGTCACGCTGAAGGACATGGCATCGGGGAGCCAGGAGCGGCTCACCCCCGATGCACTGGTAACCAGGCTGTCTGTCCAATAACATCCGTGCTTCCCGCGACTTGTCGGTTTTTTTTCTGTAATTCAGGTTGCAAACCTCAATATCTCCAGGCGACATGAGCAACGTGCATCTGGTCACCACGGAAGAGATCGGCTGGGAGAAGATCTCCCGGATCATCTCCCGGCGGCAGAAAATAGACCTCTCCGGCGAGGTCATCGAAAAAATCAACAAATGCAGGGAATACCTGGACCGGCGACTGGACAGCGGCGGCGAGGTCCTGTACGGGATCAACACCGGTTTCGGTTCCCTCTGCAATACGGTGATCCCCCCCGAACAGCTGGGATTGCTCCAGAAGAACCTGGTGATGTCCCATGCGTGCGGAATGGGGGAGGAAGTGCCCGCGGAGATCACAAAGCTCATGCTACTGCTGAAGGTGCAGTCGCTTTCCTACGGCAATTCCGGAGTGCAGCTGAAGACCGTCCGCCGCCTGGTGGACATGTACAACCATGACATCCTTCCCGTGGTGTACACCTACGGGTCACTGGGGGCTTCGGGCGATCTGGCACCGCTGGCGCACATGAGCCTTCCGCTGCTGGGCATGGGAGACGTGTATATGAAGGGAAAGTGGAGGGAAGCTTCCGGGGTGCTCTCCGAAATGGGCTGGGAACCCATCGAGTTGCAGAGCAAGGAGGGACTGGCACTGCTGAACGGCACCCAGTTCATGAGCGCCTACGGGGTGTATCTCTGTCTCCGGGTATTCAAGCTCTCCAGACTGGCTGACATCATCGGGGCCCTGTCCCTGGATGCCTTTGACGGGCGGATCGAGCCCTTCCATGAACTGGTGCAGCTGATCAGGCCCCATCAGAGGCAGATCGGGACCGCCGCCCGTATCCGGTGGCTGCTGGAGGGGAGCGAACTGATCAACCGTCCCAAGGAACACATCCAGGATCCCTATTCGTTCAGGTGCATTCCCCAGGTGCACGGTGCATCCAGGGATTCCATCAATTATGTGGCCTATGTGTTCCAGCGGGAGATCAACTCGGTCACCGACAATCCCACCATCTTCCCGGACGAGGAATTGATCATCTCTGCGGGGAATTTCCATGGTCAGCCGCTGGCGCTCGCCCTGGACAACCTGGCCATCGCCATGAGCGAGATCGGGAACATTTCGGAGCGGCGCACCTACCAGCTGCTGTCGGGCAGCAGGGGATTGCCCCCTTTTCTGGTGGCCAATCCGGGACTCAATTCAGGGTTCATGATCCCCCAGTACACGGCTGCCGCCATGGTGAGCCACAACAAGCAGCTCTGCACCCCGTCTTCGGTGGATTCCATTGAATCGTCGCAGGGTCAGGAGGACCATGTGAGCATGGGGGCCAATGCGGCCATCAAGGCATACAGGGTGATGCTCAACCTGGAGCGGATCCTGGCCATCGAGCTCTATAACGCCGCCCAGGCACTGGAATTCAGGCGGCCGGCAAAAACCAGCCCCTTCCTTGAAGGATTTGTGAGGGATTATCGTAAAAAGGTACCCTTTGTGGATGAGGATAAGGTGATGTTCGGGGATATGGAAGCCAGCGTGCAGTTCCTGCGCGAGGTGGAGCCCGGTCTGCCCGAAGAGGTTTAGCCCAATCCGGGAGCCGGATCTCAACTTACGCTCCGGTGGTTGCGGCCGGGCATGGATGGCCCGGACAGGGCTCAGTGAGCGGGTCATACATCCAACCCGGAGCCGGCGCCCGGTCATTGCCGCGGTCTGCCCCCGGCAGCTGGCCCATTCCCGGAGCCGGCGCCCGGTCATTGCCCATGTCCGTCCCGGGACCGGGACCCATGTTGCTGCCCCCGCCTCTTCTTCCTTCATTGCCTTCACCCCGTTTCCTGAGCTGCCGGATCAGATGCATCCTGAAGTCCCTTTCCACCTTGTATAGCAGCAGCACTTTCTTCGGGGGAAGGATTCTCATGAACTTCTCGTGGAATTCCTTTTGCAGCCCGTGCTTGTCGTCCTTCACCTGCATGATCTTTTCCAGTGCCTGGGTGATCTCCTGGTCGGTCATGTTCTGGACGTTGCTGTGGCAGTACCTGTACATGTTCCGCTCATCCTCGTCCAGCCGCAGTTTGCGGTTGTAGAAATCATTGTAGATGGGCCAGAACTTCCCCTGTTCGGACGGGGTAAGCGCCAGCTGCTCGTTATAGTAAGACTCCATCTCCTGCTTGAACCGTTCGATCTGCTCATCGGTCTGTGCCCGGAGGGAGATGATCCACAGGGGCATGCACAGGAGGATCAGGGTGGTCAGTGATTTTGTCAGTATCGTTTTCATGGTCCGGTTTCTTTTAACTTATTCGGTAATCAGGTCCAGTTCCACATCGTTCAGTGCCAGGTGCTGGATGGCCTGCTCCAGGTACACTTCTTCCTCGTCACCTGCGGCAACCCCGTTCCCCATCAGTTCCAGGAGGTAGAGGTCCGCATCGGAAAGATCCATGTTTTCCAGCAGTGAGAGGGTCGGATAATCGGTGATCCGGGATTCATCGGTGGTAATCACCCGGATCAGGGGATAAGTCACCAGTGCAAGAACGATCACCGCTGCCGCAATGGCGATCCTCAGCCGGTCGGGGCTCCGGAGCCGTCGCACGGGGATCCGTGCGGCCTCTTCCTCGCGGATCCGCTGGTGAAGCCTGCCGGCAAAGGTTTCAAAATAACCTTCCGGCACCCTGAAAGGATTGCTTTTCAGCGATTCATCCTTTTCCAATGCGCTGTTTTGTTTTTCTGACATCTTGCTATCCAGTTATTCGTTAGACTCTTATGAAAGGTAAAGGTTTAATGTTTATCCAGCATCGCCTCGATCTTCCTGACCGCATGGTGGTACGAGGCTTTCAGCGCCCCCACCGAGGTTTTCAGGACCTCTGCCATCTCATCATATTTCATTCCGTCGAAATATTTCATGTTAAAAACCAGCCGCTGTTTCTCGGGCAGTTTAAGGATCGCCTGCTGCAGTTTCAGCTGGATCTCATCCCCGTCAAACCAGGGATCGCTTTCCAGCTGTCCCCCCACCGTGTGTTCCACCTCCTCGATGGGGGTCGTGCGCCTTCTTTTCTTCTGTTTCAGAAACGACAGGGCTTCATTGGTGGCAATCCGGTAGAGCCAGGTGAACAACCTGGAGTCGGACCGGAAACCGGGCAGGGATCTCCAGATCTTGATAAAGGTATTCTGCAGCACATCGTCCGCGTCCTCATGGTCAATGACGATCTTCCGGATATGCCAGTAGAGCTTCTCCTGGTATTTTTGCACCAGCTGGTTGAATGCCGTTTCCTCCCTCCCCGGGGTGCTGACCCCTTCGATGATCTCCCTGTCTTCCCATTCAGCCATCGGCAAGCGGTATTTCAGGTTCGGGTTTCAATTGAATTCGATGGTTGCCGATGAGCCGGGATTCACTTCGAACTCCTTCACCTGGCTGTGGGAGGAGGATTTCATGTCGTTTCTGCGGAAGATCACCCTGTAGGAGCCCGGTTGCAGGTAGTAACCCTGGCTGTTTGACTGTTCACCCAGGTTGACCACCCAGCGCTGTTCTCCTTCGGGAATGACCTGGTAAATCGCGCCTGCTCCGTGCTGCGGTGCCCTGAAGGTCACGAATCCCGGAGCGGGGATCTCCACGGTGGTGGTGTAGCTCTGCCGGATCTCCACATCTTTTACGATCATCAGCGGGTATATGGGGATTTCCAGGTCGTACCTGCCCACGATGTAGCGGTTCAGCTGACCCATTTTCTGGACGTTGATGGTGGACGGGTCACCGGCTTTTTTCACCAGGATCTTCTCGTTGTCATAGGCCTGACCCCTGCTGGTCCTCACCATCAGGTACCCCTGGGGTGCATCCATTCCGATGGTGTTGTGCCGGCCGGTGACCAGCTTCACATTGTCCGCGCTCACCGGCGGGATGGTCTGTGCCACCACGCGGTAGGTACTCAGGTGGTCCAGTGCAAGGGTGTCGGGGTTGCCTTTGCCGTTGAGGGTATGGATCATGTTGTACCGGATCACCCCTGAGAAGGTGTCGTAGAAGACCAGGTTCACGTCGGTCTCCGTTGGCCGCTGGTTCGAATCCAGCAGGTTCACCTGTGCGCTGGTCTCATTGAGTGCCTGGGTGATGACCACACTGAGCGCTTCCTTGAACTGGACCCTGCCGGGGGCATCGTAATACTCCCCGATGCAGTTGAAGGTTTCCCTGAAGCCGGGGTCATTGCCGATCCCGATCACGAAGGGCCTGAGGATGATCCCCGCTTTCTGCAGCCTGTGGGAAACCTCGCAGGGGTCCCCGTCACACGCTTCGATCCCGTCGGTGATCAGCAGGATGATGTTCCGGCAGTTGCTGCAGGGCGGAAAATCGCCGGGCGCCAGTTCCAGGGAATGGGCGATGGGGGTGGTGCCCTTGGGATTGATGAACCTGAGCTTCTGCCTGATCCTGGAGGCGTTGTTGGGTGCGAAAGGCACTTCCAGCTTCGTGTCGTTGCAGTCCTGCGGGGGAACCGGACTCTGGTGGCCGTAGATGCGCAAAGCCATCTCCACGTTGGGATTACCCTCCAGGCTGTCCACCATGTCCATCAGGATGTTCCGGGCAATGTCGAATTTCCTGCCCCCTTCCCACTGTCCGGCCATGCTGTTGGATGCGTCCATGATAAACAGGAGCCTGGTTTTGGGCTGGTACCCGGCGGTCACCTGCTGGGCACGGGAGTTCAGGCAGAATGCCCCCGTGCAGAGAAGCAGGGGGAGAAGATGTGAGAGTTTCAGACGGCTGTTCATTAAACGGGTATTACGTTTTAACAGGCTTTACGTGTAAAAAGGTCAAAAGTTGTCGCTTCAATGTTGGCTGTCAGCTAAAAGTACAAAAATACGCTGTTTTTTCAGTGTTTCAAGGATTTCAGTGTTTCAGAAACTTCAGCATTTGAACGGTCTCCCCGGATGAAAACTGCAGAATGAGCAGTCCGTCCGGGACATTCTGCAGGGAGATCTCCAGGGGATGCCCGCTGTAATAAAGCGATTGCCGGAATACGGGCCGTCCTTCCAGGGTCGTGATCCTCACCTGCACCGCTCCGTTTCTCATGCGGGCGGGCTGAAGGAACAGGGTTCCGGAGGCGGGATTCGGGTAGAGCTCCACAGCGGGCGGTGATGGTCCGGGACAGGTCCCCTTTGGAACCGGATCCAGCCAAACATCCAGCCAGGCGGCGCTGAAATCGGTCACCGCCACTCCCCGCACCGTATCGTTCAGGTACCCTTCGGCGTAGAACACCACGTCGTAAATCCCCTCCCTGATCAGCCGGTAGAAGTCCCCGTGCTCCGGGGAGGCATGCACCACCGAATAGGCACTGTCGTGCCCGGGGATCAAGACGCGGGCGGGGAGGGGATCCCCGTCCGGTTTTCCCCGCACCCTTCCCCTGATGCCGTAGGTGCACTGCGCCATGTAGTTGAGCAGGGATCTTTTGTTCTTCTGCCAGAATTCATCCAGGAGCTCCGATTCCAGCTGTTTTTCATCGGACAGTTCCAGGGTGACTTCCCGTCCCCCCAGGTAATAATTCACATAATCCTGTCTCCCGCCGTAGATGCTGTACCACATCGCACCGTTGGTGATCCCGCTCTCGAACAGTCCCATATATCCCGGATCCACTGCCCGGGCCTCATCGGCATATTCCCCGGAAACGAGCCTGTACCAGGGATCATCGGCATGCAGGTCAAGGGTGTGGTCCCACGGATAATTCACCACCTCCGCCCCGCTGTGGATGTTTGCAGAGAGGGTGAATCCGCGGGTTTCCAGAAACTGCATCATGTGTCTGGTTTCCGGCTCCCTTCCCGCGGTGTCATTGGGCTCGGGGAGGGCGGGATCGGGAAAATCCCTGTTCAGGTTGACCCCGTTGGCGTTCTCCCGCACGCTGCCGGCAACCGATTCTCCCTGGTCCGGGCCGTAGGTCCCGTCCGGATTGGAAAGGGGATTGATCCAGATGGAGAGGCTGTCCACCAGGGAAGTCACCTCCCCGTCGGTCCCGTACCCCAGCAGCAGGTAATCCGCCAGCCTGAGCAGGAGCACGTATCCCACCAGTTCGTCCCCGTGCATGGTGGAGGTATAGAAGAACTCCGCCTCGGGTTCATCTTCCCCGGCCCGGTCGCTGATCTTCAGGGCCAGCAAAAGGCGTCCCTCCACCGATACCCCGAAGGTGTCCAGCCGGCAGATCCCGGGATGATCCGCGGCAAAGCCCTGCATCATCTGCAGGTACTGTCCGTAGGTGGGATATTTGAGAAATGTGCATGCCTCCGCAAGGTCCGCCGCCATGTCATCCCCGTCGATCTGCCCCTGCAGCCACTGTGCCGGAAGGGCAGCGCACATCAGGAAACCCGGTATGAGCAGGAGAAGCCCCCGGAGCAGAAGAAATCTCCGTGGAGACCGCATGGATACGGGAGGTCCTATGTATACGGGAGACTGCATGGATACGGGAGGCCGCATGGTCATACATTGAAACGGATGTGCAGGATGTCCCCGTCCCGGACCAGGTAATTCTTCCCTTCCACCATCAGTTTCCCCGCGTTCTTGCAGGCCTGCTCGGAACCCAGGGCAACCATGTCTTCATACCTGATCACCTCCGCACGGATGAACCCCCGCTGGAGATCGCTGTGGATCGCCCCGGCCGCCTCGGGGGCCAGTGCTCCTTTGCGGATGGTCCACGCCCGGATTTCTTTGGGGCCCATGGTGAAAAACGAGATCAGGTCCAGGAGCGCGTAAGCCGAGCGGATGAGCTTGTTCACCCCCGGCTCCTCCAGTCCCGCATCCGCCAGGAAGGCCTTCCGGTCCTCTTCCTCCTCCAGGTCGGCAATCTCCGACTCCAGCCTTGCGGCCAGCACCAGGACCTCTTTCCCTTCCGCGGCCAGGTAGGACTTTACCTGCTCCGTGTAATGGTTTCCCGTCAGGGCCGCTTCATCCTCCACATTGCAGACGTACAGCACCGGTTTGCTGGTGAGCAGGAACAAATCCTCCGCATGCTTTTTCTCCGAGGCATCCACTTCCAGGGTCCGGATGTTCCTGAAATCTTCCAGGTGTGCCCTGTATTTCTCCAGCACCTGCAATCCTGCCCTGGCATCTTTGTCCCCCGCTTTGGCCACTTTGGCCAGCCGCTCCAGCTTTTTCTCCACCGACTCCAGATCCTTCACCTGCAGCTCCAGGTCGATGGTCTGGATATCCCTCACCGGGTCCACCGACCCGTCGATGTGCGGCAGCCGGTCGTCGTCGATGCAACGGAGCACATGGATCAGCGCATCGGTATTGCGGATGTCCGACAGGAATTTGTTCCCCACACCCTCGCCGTGACTGGATCCCCTGGCAAGACCGGGAATATCGACGATGTCCACCGTGGCGGGCGTTACCTTCTCGGTGGGCTGGAATTTTTCCAGCTGGTAGAGCCGCGGATCGGGGACCGCCACCACGCCCAGGTTGGATCGGGTGGAGGTGAATGCGGCACTGGAAGTTTCCACCCGGGTGGTGGACATGCAGTTGAACAGGGTCGATTTCCCCACGTTGGCCACCCCGATGATCCCGCATTTTAAACCCATGGTTTGCCCGTTTTCCGTTAACCAGCGTTAAACTACTAATAATTCTCCTAAAATCGGTCTCCCGCCGTTGATATATATATTTTGAGACACCGATGGAAATCGGTATTTTTGGACTTCAAATTTCGAGGGATTTCAACGGACTTTTCATTCAAATCATTTTTCATCAATGGATATCAAGATTCATCAACGTGCGGCCGACAACATCAGGATCCTTTCGGCCGCCATGGTCGAGAAGGCAAAATCGGGACACCCCGGGGGTGCCATGGGGGGCGCCGATTACCTGGAGATCCTCTATTCCGAGTACCTGACCTTCGATCCCGACGACATGGCCTGGCCGCTGCGGGACCGGTTCTTCCTGGACCCCGGGCACATGTCGCCCATGATCTACAGCATGCTTACCCTGACGGGACATTACTCCATGGACGATCTGAAAAACTTCCGCCAGTGGGGAAGCTGTACGCCGGGACACCCCGAGCTGGATGTGAAACGCGGGATCGAGAATACGTCGGGACCGCTGGGACAGGGACATACAAATGCGGTGGGGGCTGCCATTACGGAGCGTTTCCTGGTGGCCCGTTTCGGGGAATGGATGGCGCACCGGACCTATGCCTTCGTATCTGACGGGGGGGTCCAGGAAGAGATCTCCCAGGGAGCGGGGCGGATGGCCGGATATCTGGGCCTGAGCAATTTGATCCTGTTCTATGACTCCAACGACATCCAGCTCTCCTCGGAGACCTCGGCGGTGACGGACGAGGACACGGCCAAAAAATACGAGGCATGGAACTGGCACGTGATCACCATCGACGGGAACGATCCGCGGCAGATCCTGGATGCCCTTGAGAAGGCACACAAAGAGACGAAGCGTCCCACGCTGATCATCGGGAAGACCATCATGGGGAAGGGGGCGCTGGATGAGGACGGCAACAGTTTCGAGCGGCAGACCTCCACCCACGGAATGCCCCTTTCCGCTGCGGGGGCTTCCTTCGAAAAGACGGTGGTCCACCTGGGAGGAGATCCGGAGAATCCCTTCACCGTTTTCCCGGAAGTGGAAAAGGCCTACCGGGAACTGCTTGATCGGAAGCGGACGAAGGCGGCAGAGAAAAAAGAAATGCAGGCGGCCTGGGAGAAGGACCATCCTGAAATGGCCGCTAAATACAGGCAGTTCCTGGAGGGGGGACTGCCGGAGATCGACTTTTCGGCCATCGAGCATAAGCCGGGATCGCCCACCCGCGGCGCATCGGGGATGGTTTTGTCCCACCTCCACGGAGAGGTGGAGAACATGATCGTTGCATCGGCCGATTTGTCCAACAGCGACAAGACCGACGGATTTTTGAAGAAGACCACCGCCTTTACCCGGGGCAACTTCAGCGGTTCATTCCTGCAGGCGGGGGTGAGCGAGCTCACCATGGCAGCCGTTGCCAACGGAATGGCCCTTCACGGAGGGGTGATCCCGGTGGTCGGGACCTTCTTCGTGTTCAGCGATTTCATGAAGCCGGCTTTACGGCTGGCGGCGCTGATGGAACTGCCGGTGAAATACGTGTGGACCCATGACGCTTTCCGGGTGGGAGAGGACGGGCCCACCCACCAGCCCGTGGAGCAGGAGGCCCAGATCAGGCTGCTTGAGCATCTGAAGAACCACCAGGGGAAACGCGCCATGATGGTGCTCCGTCCCGCGGATGCGGCGGAGACATCGGTGGCCTGGAAGATGGCCCTGGAAAACCATTCATCGCCCACCGCCCTGATCCTTTCCAGGCAGGGCATCAGGGACCTGCCCGCCCGGGCGGGATCCGACAGGTACAGCGATGCCCTCCAGGCTGTCCTGGGTGCCTATATCGTGCGGGATAGCCGGGGGACACCCGATGTGATCCTGCTGGCTTCCGGTTCGGAAGTTGCCACCCTGTTCGAAGGGGCGGACAAGCTGGAGGAGCGGCGCGGAATGAAAATCAGGATCGTTTCGGTCATTTCCGAGGGGATCTTCAGGGACCAGGACCGCGAATACCAGGACATGGTCCTTCCTTCAGGGGTTCCGGTATTCGGACTGACGGCCGGATTGCCCGTCACCCTGCAGGGACTGGTGGGAGACCGGGGCAAGGTGTTCGGGATGGAGAGTTTCGGATTCTCGGCTCCCTACAAGGTGCTGGACGAGAAGCTGGGATTCACGGGAGAGAATGTATATGAGCAGGTGATCGGATTACTTGGAATGTGACAGATGCAGTTGAGGAAGATTGTTTTTATGCTGTTGCTGGCGGCGGGGTGGATGACGGTCCAGGGCCAGCGGGCCACAGGTCCGGACCAGCGGGTCTCAACCGCAGGGCAGCGTACCATAACCCCCGGTCAGCGGATCCCGTCCCAGAAACCCAAACTGGTGGTGGGCATTACCGTATCGGGGATGCGGTATGATTACCTGACCGTTTACTGGGACAGGTTCTCCGAGGGCGGCTTCAGGAAGATGGCCACCACCGGGGCCAATTGCAAAAATGCCAGGTACGGGTACCTGATCACCGAACCGTCGGTGGGGTATGCCACCATCGCCACGGGTGCCCGGCCTGCTTCCCACGGGATCGTCTCGGATTACTGGTATGAGCGGGCCACCAACCAGATCCGGAGCAGCATCGGGGACGCAGAACAGACCACCATCGAAGGATCCGTGGATGCGGGCCGGTTCTCGCCGGCCGCCCTTTACAGCCGGACCATTTCCGATGAGCTGCGGGTGATCAGCCATTTCAATGCGAAGTCCGTCGGGATCTCCATGGATCCCCAGGCCGCGGTGCTCATGGCGGGGCACACGGCCACGGGAGCCTACTGGCTGGATCCGGCCACCGCGCAATGGATCTCCAGCAGCTATTATGTGGATTCCCTTCCGGAATGGGTCAGGGAATTCAACGGGAAAGCATTCCAGGATATCTACCTGGACCGTATCTGGGAACCGCTGCTGCCCATCGGCGAATACAGCGCCAGCATGCTGGACAACAATCCTTATGAGACCGGGTTCGGGGGACAGATCACCTTTCCCTATGATCTCGCCAGGCTCAGCATGAAGGGTCGCAGAGAGAAGGATTACAGCCTGCTCATGGCCACTCCGTGGGGGAACACCTACACCAAGGATATGGCCATTGCGGCCATCGTGAATGAGGAGATGGGACAGCGGGGGGTGACCGACTGGATCCATATCGGGTTCAATGCCACCAGGCATCTGGCGCCCCGGTATTCCACCTGGTCGGTGGAAATGGAGGACATGTACCTGCGGCTGGACAGGGACATTGCCCACCTGCTGGAATTTCTGGATGAGCAAGTGGGGCTGGAAAATGTGCTGATCTACCTCACGGCCGACAACGCACTGGCCGACGATCCCCGCTACCTGGCAGAAAGCAGGATCCCTTCGGGTTTCTTCAATTACAGGACCAGCATTTCCCTGCTGCGGTCGTATCTGAATGCCATTTACGGACAAGGCGACTGGGTGACATTCTACTATGCCCACCAGATCTACCTGAACCACCAGCTCATCGAAGACTCCAGGCTTTCACTGGAAGATGTGCAGGACAGGGTGGCCCGGTTCATGATCCAGATCTCCGGGGTGTCCAATGCGCTCCACTCCTACGTACTCCAGCGGAACAATTTCACCCAGGGGGTGTTCGAGCGGATGCAGCACAGCTACCACCAGCAGCGGTCGGGCGACGTGATCATCTCGCTGATCCCCGGCTGGGTCGAGCACAGCAACATGGACAGGAACGGCTACGAAGATTTCCGGTTCAGCTCCCATGTGCCGCTGATCTTCTACGGTTGGAAGATCAACCGCATCACCATCCCGCACCAGGTGGCACTGGCGGACATTGCCGCCACCGTCGCCTACTTCCTGGAAATCTCCATGCCTGAAAATGCATCGGGACAGGTCATTCCCGATCTGGTGAAGTAAAACGGACAGAGGGTGCCCCGGTGCCCCGCTCCGGGACACACCGTCAGCATTCCGTTCATCGGGATCGTCCTTGGGGATCGTCCTTCGGGATCGTCCTTTGGGATCGTCCTTGGGGATCGTCCTTCGGGATCGTCCTTCGAGAGGCATGGAATACAGGAAGGTGCGCAGGGAGGGTTACCGGTCCCGGGACCGGCCTCACTAAGCGGGGTTGTTCAGACGTTTGCGCAGGGCGCAGAAATCCATGATCGCTTCCGGTGTTTTTTCGATGGCGGTGCCCACCACGATCATGTCCGCACCGGCGCTGTAGATTTCCTCGGCCTGTTTCACCGTGGTGATCCCGCCCCCCACGATCAGGGGAAGGGAGAGTTTCCGGCGGATGGCCCTGATCATGTCCGTATCCACCGTATGTTCCGCACCGCTCCCGGCTTCCAGGTAAATGCACCTCAGTCCCAGCATTTCCCCTGCCATGGCCGTGGCCACGGCGATGTCCGTTTTCCCCAGGGGGATCGGAGTGGTGGCGCTCATGTATTCCACGGAAGAACTCCTGCCGTTCTCCATCAGCATGTAGCCGGTGGGAATCACCTCGATCCCGGCACGGTCCAGGTGGGGTGCGGCCAGCACGTGGTTCCCGATCAGGAAATCCGGATTTCGTCCCGAGATCAGCGAAAGGAAAAAAATGCCGTCGGCGCGGTCGCTCAGGTGCATGGCGCTCCCCGGAAAAATGAACACGGGCACTTGCGTGCCCAGTTTCAGGGAGGTGATGGTGATCTCAATGGGGTTGAACAGGATACTTCCTCCCACCAGCAGCAAATCCGGCTTGCACTTGTTGATCAGCTTCATCAGGTGCTCCAGGGAATCGTCATCGTATTTGTCGGGGTCGACAAGTACCGCGAAGCGTTTCCTGCTTCTGTCCTTCAGATGTTCGTAAAAAACTTTCATTCCTTCACGCACCAGACCAGTGCATAGTTATCATGTTGCAGGTATTCCAGCTCCAGCCGCTCTTCACCGCTCCCGTTCACCACGGATCCTTTCATGAAACCGTGGTCTTCCGGGTTGAAGGGAAAGATGGTGAGTCCGTCCCGGAAATTGATGTCCTGTTTGTCGCAGATCTTGTACATGGCCTCCTTGGCGCACCAGTGAAGGTAGAGGTGGTATTTCTTCAGCTCGGGGTCGCTCGTGATCATCTCTTTTTCATTGATGAACTTGTCGGCCACCTTGCTGATCTTCCCGGACATATATTCCAGGTCGATGCCCACCTTCTTGTCCTTGCTGATGAGCACGGCTGTCAGGTTATTGGAATGGGAGATGCTGATCCGGTGGGTGTTGCCGCGCACAAACGGCTTGTTCTCCACACTGTAAAGGATCCTGGTATCTTTGCCCAGCATGTTTTTGACGAGGGCCCTTACGCTGAGCCATTCAATCTTTCTGCTGATATTCTTGAAGCTTTCCAGCTTGGTCTTCTCGACCGTTGCGAGATCGACCATCCTGTACAGCGAATCGTAATCCTCCGTAATCTCCCACACGCCCAGAATGCAATCAGGCAATATTTCTGTCTTCAAAAATACTCCCACGATCTTTCAATTCAGCTTCCCTTTGAACGGGGACACTAAGTTAAGCAAATTTGATCAATACTTCCATTCCGTGGTTTCTATCATATGCATGATATCCTCCCGAAGGAAGGTGATGACAGGATTGAGCGAGTCCCTGTTGGGCCTGGAATTAAAGTAAAGGGACCCTCTCAGAAAATGGTGTGTGCTGTCGGTGATGAAAAACTGGACCGCCGAGGCCACATTGCCTTTCAGATCGTATACAATACCGAACCTGCGCTGATCCCGCTGATAGAAAGGCGTCTCCTCGATGCCCTCTGCCCTTACGGTGTGTTTGTAAACAAGTGTCCGGGCATCGGTGATGTATTCCTCCAGGTTATCCCTCACCGGCTTGTAACTCAGGTGGACCGTCCCGTTCAGCGGGGGGATTACCACGTTGATCCATCCGGGCTCGGCCATCGGGCTGTTGTCTGCCACCACCTCCGAATAGACCGGGATCTCGAACCGGTACTGGTCCTGTTCGTCATACAGGCGGTAGGCTTTTTCGGGGAAGTCGATCCTTACGTACCCTTCGGGTTTGGGGGTGGAGGAACGGTAACATGCCACCGGCATGCACCACAGCAGAACAGCCATCAACCCTCCTATCACTGATAATCTGATCAACGGTTCTCAGTCTTTTATCCGGACCTTCACCTCCCGGATCCGTCGCTTATCCATGGCCAGGACGGTGAATTCCACGTTTTTACAGATGATGATGTCGTTGACCTGGGGGAACTCTCCCTTTAATTCCAGAAGCAGACCGGCCACGGTCTCCGCATCTCCTTTCACATCATCGAACAGGTCATCCTCCAGTTCGGTGATCTTATAAAAATCGTTCAGCTGTGTCTTTCCGTCAAAGATGGTGGTCCGCGCATCCACCTTCCTGTAGTATTCCTCCGCTTCATCCGACTCGTCGGTGATCTCGCCCACCACCTCTTCCAGGATATCCTCCATGGTCACGATCCCCTCGGTCCCCCCGTATTCATCCACCACGATGGCCAGGTGGATCTTCTTCTCCTGGAATTCCTTCAGCAGATCGTTGATTTTCTTGGTGACGGGAACGAAGAACGGATCCCGGATCAGTTTCTGCCATGCGAACTTCTCCTGTTTATATATATGCGGCAGCAGATCCTTCACATAGAGGATCCCCCGCACATTGTCGGAGGTCTCTTCATACACTGGGATCCGGGAGAAGCCCGAATCGATGATCACCTTCACCAGGCTCCTCAGGTCGGTGTGGATATCCACCGCGGTCACATCCATCCTCGGCTTCATGATCTCCGACACCTCCAGGTTCCCGAACTTGACGATCCCCTCCAGCATCTTTTTCTCATCCTGCACCACATCGCTGGTCAGGTCCAGCGCCTCCGAGATGTCCTCCATGGAGATCTGATGCCCTTTCCGGGACATCCTCCGGTTCACCAGCCGGGTGGATCTGACCAGCAGGTTGATCAGCGGACTGAATATCTTTTCAAGGATGCGGAGGGGGATGGCCATCCGCAGCGCAAAGCGGGGAGCGGAACGGTTAGCGTACACCTTGGGGATGATTTCCCCGAAAAGCAGCAGCAAAAAGGTGATCACGACCACCTGGATCAGGAACTCCAGGACCGGGCTGACGTTGAAATTGAACAGCCTCTCCATCACGAATGCGGAGATGATCACAATGCCGACATTGATGAAGTTATTGGCGATCAGAATGCTGGCAAGAAGCCGCTCGGGGGTTTCCAGGTGCGCCAGCACCAGGTCGCCCCGTCTGGTCGGGATTTCCTTCAGGTCGTTGATGTGGTGGGGGGAGAGGCTGAAAAAGGCCACTTCCGATCCCGAGATCATGGCGGAGCAGTAGAGCAGGACCACCACCACCACGATTCCGACGACGGTCCCTGTTGTCATCGGGATGGTGGTACCCTGAAGAAAAATGAACAATAGTGACGGTTCCAATTGAAGCGCTGTCGTTTAAAGTGGTTCAGAAAGGCAGATCATCCGGACCTTCATCCTCTCCGCTGAAAGGATCCTCCCTGTCATCTCCCGGGAGGTCTTCCTGCTGGTCAGCGGCGCGCTGTTTTCCCGCATCCTTCTGCGGGCCGGTCTGCCGGGAGTCGGTCTGCCGGGATCCGCCCTGCTGTGCATCGGCTGGCCGGGGTCCGCCCTGCTGTGCTTCGGCTGGCCTGGATCCGCCCTGCTGCGCATCGGCTGGCCTGGATCCGGATGATTGGGAACGCTCTTCCTGATCCCCGTCGTCATCGGGCCTTCTCCCGAGCAACTGCATCTGATCCCCCACGATTTCCGTGATATATTTCCTGTTACCCTCGCTGTCGTCATACGACCGGGTCTTGATCCTTCCCTCGATATACAACTGCGTGCCTTTCTTCACGTACTTCTCCGCCACCTGTGCCAGTCCCCTCCACAGCACCACATTGTGCCACTCGGTGTTCGTGATCTTTTCACCGTCCCTGTTCCGGTAGGTTTCGCTGGTGGCCATGGGGAACTTGGTGATGGCCGTCCCCTCGTCCAGGTACCGCGTTTCGGGGTCTTTGCCCACATTTCCCACAAGGATAACTTTGTTTACTGACATTCGTTCTTCTGCATTTTGGTTCCGGACGTAAAGATACTAAAAATTGGCCACTTGCAAGTACCTGTGAATGATGCGGGGGACGGGATAATCATGCAACCGCCCGCCCGCTACCCGTACCCATGTGACCGGCATGGGATCGGGCCACCGGCCGGACCGGATATGAAAAAATTTTGCATGGATGGTCCGGTGCGTCAGCTGGTGCCTGACGGGCGGGGAGACCCGCTCCAGGGTCAGCTCCCCCGCACCCGGCAGCAACTCCCGCTCCATGCGGACCATGAGTTCCCCGTCCTCCACCGGAGCGTCGGACTCCAGCACGGGGAACTGGTAAAGGGATTTCCAGATGTCATTCCCGTCCCGCTTCATAAGGATGACTTCATTTCCGTTCCTGAAAATGAAAAAGTACATCCACCGCGCCACGGGCTTCTTTTTGGGGACCTTCACCGGGAGCTGATCCACCCGGTCGTGCTTCCATGCCTCGCAGCGGCCGGAAAGCGGACACCCCGCGCAATCGGGTCTGTCCGGAACGCACTGCAGCGATCCGAATTCCATGATGGCCTGGTTGTGCAGGCCCGGCTGCTCCCTGTCCAGCAGTTCCTCAGCCAGGGAGGCGATGATCTTTTGGCCGGCCGGACCGTTCACAGCCTCTTCCACGCCGAAGAGCCTTCCGATCACCCGCGCCACGTTCCCGTCCACCACCGCCCTGGGTTCATTGAAACAGATGGAGGCAATGGCCGCCGCCGTGTAGCTCCCCACCCCCTTCAGCTTCAACAGTCCCTCATAGGTCCGGGGCATTTCCCCTCCCAGCTGCTCCACCACATGCCTGGCGGTTTCATGCATGTACCGGGCACGGGAATAGTATCCGAGTCCCTGCCACAGCTTCATCACCCTGTCCTCCGAAGCCCCTGCCAGCGAATGGATGTCCGGGAATGCTTCCGCGAATGAGAGGTAATAATCGAGTCCCTGGCTGATCCTGGTTTGCTGGAGGATCACCTCGGAGAGCCATATCCGGTATGGATCAATTGAATAGCGCCATGGAAGATCTCGCTTATTTTTTTCATACCAGGCAGCCAATATCTCACTTATTTTCATTATCTTCGCCGGCACATTATTTATAATGTTCTTATATTAAGGCCACTAAAATAAAAATTTATTCAAATCAATTTCATATTCACACAAAAGTATATATATTTGCACATCCATTGAATACGTTATTGTAAATCATTGATAATTAAAGGTTTTTTAAGATGACAAAAGCAGATATTGTAAACGAGATTTCCAAGAACACGGGAATTGAAAAGGTGACTGTTCAGAAAACAGTCGAAGCTTTCATGGAAACTGTGAAAGATTCACTCAGCAACAACAAGAATGTGTACCTGAGGGGATTCGGCAGCTTTATCGTGAAGAAAAGGGCTAAAAAAACCGCAAGGAACATTTCCAAGAACACGACGATCATCATTCCCGAGCATTCCATTCCTGCATTCAAGCCTGCCAAGACATTTGTCAGCAAAGTGAAGACCAACGTCAAGTAATTTGTACCTGTTATGCCGAGCGGAAAGAAAAGGAAAAGACATAAGATGGCAACCCACAAGCGCAAGAAGCGTTTGCGGAAGAACAGGCACAAGAAGAAGAAATAAACATAGCATTTCTCTTGTAATAAACCTAAAGCACCTGCGCCGGGCTTTAGGTTTATTTCTGTATAGGGTTGACCCGCCCGGTCGCTGGGCGGGATCCCATCAATCCCTTACAGAATCTGTAATTCAGCTTAATCTTCGAAAATGAGGACAGAGTGAGCAGTGAACTGGTAATCAACTCCACGAAAGAGCGGGTTTCGATTGCATTACTTGAAGACGGAAGACTTGTTGAACTAAACGAATCATCGCTTAAGCAGCAATTTTCAGTAGGGGATATCTACCTGGCAAGGGTGAAAAAGATCATGCCGGGACTCAATGCCGCGTTCGTGAATGTTGGGTATGAGAAGGATGCCTTCCTGCACTACCTTGACCTGGGGCCGCAGTTCAGCTCATTGAACAAATACCTGAATCAGGCCCTTTCCAGGAAAGGCAGACCCCAACCCATCAGCAAATTCAAACGGCTGCCCGATATCAACAAGCACGGAAAGGTCGGTGAGGTGCTCAAACAGGGGCAGCACATCCTTGTACAGATCGCCAAGGAACCCATCTCCACCAAAGGCCCGAGGCTTACATCCGAGATCTCCATCGCGGGCAGGAACCTGGTGTTGATGCCCTTCTCCGACAAGATCTCCGTCTCCTCCAAAATATCCTCCCAGGCCGAGAAAGACCGCCTGAAGAACCTCCTCCAGGCCATCCGGCCCCAGAACTTCGGCATCATCGTGCGAACCGTTGCGGAAGGGAAGAAGGTGGCGGAGCTGGATGCCGAACTGCGCGGTCTGGTGAAGAAATGGGAAACGGCCTTTGAAAAGCTGAATCCCAAAAATGTGCCCAGCCTGGTGATCAGCGAACTGAGCCGGGAATCGGCCGTGGTGCGGGACCACATGAACGTGAACTTCGACGGGATCCACATCAGCGACGAAAAGGTATTCCAGGAGATCAAGGATTATATCCGGGAAGTGGCGCCCGAGAAAGAGCGTATCGTGAAGCTCTATTCGGGAAAGACACCCATTTTTGACAGCCTGGGCATCATCAAGCAGATCAAGGCTTCCTTCGGCAAGACCGTTTCATTCAAACACGGCGCCTACCTGATCATCGAGCATACGGAGGCACTTCACGTGATCGATGTGAACAGCGGTAACCGCTCCAGGTCTGCCAGCGACCAGGAGACCAATGCGCTGGAGGTGAATCTGGCGGCAGCCGACGAGATCGCCAGGCAGTTGCGCCTGCGCGACATGGGGGGAATCATCGTGGTGGACTTCATCGACATGCACAAAAACGAACACAGGCAGCAGGTGTATGACCGGATGAAAGAGACCATGGCGAAGGATAAGACCAAGCATAACATTCTGCCCCTGAGTAAATTCGGTCTGATGCAGATCACCCGCCAGCGGGTGCGGCCCGAGATGCACATCGACACCTCGGAGACCTGTCCCACCTGCCGTGGAAGCGGCAAGGTGCAGCCTCCCATCCTGTTCCCGGAGATGGTCAAAAACGAACTTTCCGTCATGGTGAAGGAGCAGCAGCTCTCCAGGGTGCAGGTCCACCTGCATCCCTTTGTGGCCTGCTACCTGAAGAAAGGTATTCATTCCGAGGAGAAGAAATGGAGAAGGGAACTGGGCTGCCGGGTGAAAATCCATCCCTCCGAGGAGCTGCATTTAATGGAATACAGGGTGTTCGACGCGGAAGGCAAGGAGCTCCACCGCAAACGGCATTGATCCGGGGCTTTTCCCGGCTGGGGGCGGGCGTCCCTGTACCGGGGGAGCGTTCAAAAACTCAGATGTGCCATTGAACACTGCCTTTAAACCTTTCCTGCACCCGGGTGTTATTCCATGAAGAAACCACAATCCGGCGACAAATAACAGACCTATGATCCCGGTGACAAATAACAGACCTATGATCCGAAATCTCACAATCTCCGGGCTCATCCTGTGGACCTCGCTTCAGCTGGCCGGGCAGATCGCCGATCCGGTGAAATGGACCTTTGCCTATGAAGTGACGGGCCGGCAGGAAGCTGAGCTGATCTTCAAAGCCACGATCGATCCTCCCTGGCACCTCTATTCCGCTTACCTTCCGGAAGGGGGACCCATCGCCACACAGGTCCACTTCGGGGAGAGCGATGCCTTTACCCCGGTGGGGAAGATCGTGGAAGTGACCAGGCCAAAGATCAAATTCGACGAGGGATTTCAGATGGAGCTGGGAATCCTGTCGGGAAGGGCCGAACTCAGGCAGAAAGTGAGGCTGGAAGGAGCCGGGCCCCATACCATCAGCGGGGAGGTGGAGTTCCAGGTGTGCGACGATGTGACCTGTCTGCCGCCCAAATTAGAACCTTTCTCCATCACCGTCTCCCTTCCCGGGGCGACTGCCTCGGGGGGCGACACACCCCGTCAGTCCACCACAACCGATCCAGATGGTGCAGGGGACACCGCCGATCCAGATGGTGCCGGGGACGCCGGGACCGCCTCTGAGGGCGATGCCCCGCGTTCATCCGCTGATTACGAGGGCGATACCCCGCGTTCATCCGCCGCCGAATCCACTGACTCAGGGGACGCCGGGACCGCCTCCGAGGGAGTTGCCGCCGGGACCGCCGAATCTGAAACCGGCGCTCAGCGTGTCGCCGGATCCGGGGAGGGGGCCATCGCCGGAGTGCCCTCCATGGAGGAGGAACGTTCCCTGTGGGGCTTCTTCTGGCTGGCATTCGGACTGGGGTTGCTGGCTTTGCTGACCCCCTGCGTATTTCCCATGATCCCCATGACCGTCAGCTTCTTCATGCAGGGGAGCGAACGGCGGACAAGGGGGATTTTCAGGGGATTGCTCTTCGGATTGTCCATCGTGGCCATCTACACACTGCTGGGGGTAATCGTCAGCATTTCCAATGTGGGACCCAATGCGGCAAACGCACTGAGCACACACTGGATCCCCAACCTGATCTTCTTTGCGCTTTTCGTACTGTTCGCCTTCTCGTTTTTCGGCATGTTCGAGTTGGTGCTCCCCTCTTCCTGGGTGAATAAGGCGGACAGCCGGGCCGACCGCGGAGGTTTCGGAGGAGCATTCTTCATGGCCCTCACCACCGTACTGGTCTCTTTCTCCTGCACCGGTCCCATCGTGGGTGCCCTGCTGGTGGAGGCGGCCGGGGGACTGGCCCTGAAGCCCATCCTGGGCATGTTCGGTTTTGCACTGGCCTTCGCCATCCCCTTCACCCTGTTTGCCATCTTCCCCTCCTGGCTCAAGGGACTTCCCAAATCGGGCGGATGGCTCAATTCGGTCAAAGTGGTGCTGGGATTCATCGTGCTCGCATTCAGCATGAAATTTTTGCTGGCACTGGACCCTGCCGGCAGGGTCCTCACCCGGGAGCTGTACCTGTCCATCTGGATCGTGCTTGCCATCCTGCTGGGACTCTATTTCCTGGGGAAGATCAAATTCGCACATGACAGCGACGTAAAACACATCACCGTCCCCAGGCTCCTGCTGGGCGTGGCCTCCTTCACTTTCGCGATCTATCTCTTCATGGGGCTCTTCGGTTATGAGCTGAAGCGGGTGGCCCCGCTGCTCCCGCCGAAATCGGAAAGCATGATCGACCTTACCCGTCCGGCCGATCAGCCGGCCGCACCAGTCGCCGGCGGAGCGGCCATTGAAGCCTGTGTCCCGCAAAAATACGCGGATCTGTTCCACATGCCCCATGGCCTGACCGGCTTTTACGACCTGGAAGAGGGACTGGCATGCGCGGCGGCCACAGGCAAACCGTTACTGATCGACTTCAAGGGACATTTCTGTAGCAACTGCAAGAAAATGGAGGCATCGGTCTGGTCCGACCCGGAAGTGCTTGCCATGCTCCGGGATGAATTCGTGATCGTTGCCCTTTACACGGACGACCGCACCCGGTTGCCCGAGTCGGAGTGGTACACCTCCCCGGAAGACGGGAAGGTAAAAAAGACCATCGGACAGCAGAATGTGGATTTCGAGATCCGGAACTTCCGCACCAACACCATCCCCCTCTATGTGATCATGGACCCGGAAGGGAACGTGGTGGGCAATCCCAGGGGGACCGATCTGGATGTGCAGAGCTACCTGAACTGGCTGAAGGAGGGCAGGGACGCGGTGATGCAGCAGGGCAGGGACACCGTGATGCGTTAGGGCAGGGACCCATTGGCGTAATAAATCAGACCACCCGGCCTGAGGAGATCTCAATTCATTGCAGCTGATAGTCCTGGATCAACAGTGAGACAGAAAGATTGAGGTGGACCGCCAGTTTCCTGATCATTCCGATCGTTAACCTGCGTTTTTTACCTGCTTTTTTGATGGAGCACTGTCCGGGCTTTCCACGCAAACCTTTCCTTTTCTTTGCCGTATAAAAAGATCGGATGGTCGACCCGGACCGGCCGGGGGGATCAGATTCGCGTCAATAAATGACCACACCCGCGTCACGGGAAAAGCCATGAAGAAGGAAGAGATCGAAAGGTTGAGATACAGGAGGCAGTATCTGCTGGCACCGCAAACCGTCAGCTGTCCTTTTCTTCATCACGAATATATCGTCTCCGAAATCTACCGGCTGTATGCACACGTGGATCTGAATGTGACCGAATGGAAGAAAAACGGGACCAGGCTGTTCCTGCTGGGAGACATCTTTGATTACCGGAGCCCCGGAAAATTGAATTCCCACATCCTGCAGGATCTTTCAGGGTATGGTTTCCATGAGATCCTCCGGGAGATCGGCGAGTATTGCGGCAGGTTCGTCCTCCTATACGGGCAGGGGAATGATCTGAAGCTCGTCCACGATGCCACGGCCTGCAGAAAGGTCTATTACGGCAGGAAGATGGATGAAGACTGGTTCTCATCCCATCCGCAGCTGCTCTCACAGGTACTGGATACGGGAAAAACGGACGATCCCGATTTGCTCAGTTATTACCAGTCGGATGTGTTCGTCGCAAAGAACTGTGCCAGCATCGGTGATCTTACCGTCTACAAAGGGATCAGGCAGCTGATGCCCAACCACTATTACGATGTACCGGAATCGGCCGTGCACCGGTACTGGCCGGAAGGGAAAAATGAAATGAGAAAACCGGAGGAGGCGGCCTGCAGATGTGCTACCATGTTGAAAGGTCTGATGGAAAGCATCATCCGCCGTTGTAACGTGATGTTACCTCTGACAGGAGGGAAGGATTCAAGAACGCTGCTGGCCGCCTCAAAACACATGACGAACCGTATATTTGTCTATGTCAATAAGATGAAGCATCTGGACGGATCCAGTTTCGATCTTGTCAATCCGGAAAAGCTATGCAGGGAGCATCACATTGATTTTCATCTGGTGGATCCGTACAATCCTGTTGATGAGGATTTTGCAAGGATCTACTTCGGGAACAATGAATTCGCTTCCAGTAAGTTTTTACCGATCATTTATAATTATTACGTCCGGTTTAACGACAGGGTGAACCTGCCGGGAAATACTGCAACGGCAGGATGTGAGTGGTTAAGGGCAACAAAGATGCGCATTACTGGGAAACGACTGGCAAAAATTAACGGGGTGAACCGCTGGAAGTTTGCCGTCGAATATTACGACCGGTGGATCCGGGAAATCAGGGAGCATCGTCCGGAAAGCAACATGAAACTTTACGATCTGTTCTACTGGGAGGAAAGGATGGGCAATTGGGGAAGCCAGATCACCATGGATAAAGACATCGCCCAGGAAGACATCAATCCTTTCAACTCGAGGAACCTGGTCATGCTCTATCTCTCAGTTCATCCCAAATACCTGGAACTTCCCTCTTTCAGGTTCTACCTGGAGGTGATCCGGTACCTTTGGCCGGAGTTATTGACTCTGCCAGTCAAAAAAAGGTGTCTTAAGCATACACTGTTTCAGGCGATGAAGTCCACCGGTGTCTTGAATTTCTATTACTGGTTAAGATATGCCTCTTTTTGATAGCGATTTGCGCTGACTCCGCAGCAAAGCTGAGGAGAATCGAGCCTGCGAGCGATGCATCCTGAATTTCTATTTCAGGATCAGGTATGCCTATTTCTGACAGTGTTCTGACAGCGTTCTGACAGCGTTCTGAAAGATTTCTGACAGGGTCCTGAGGGATTTCTGACTGGCCCCTTACGGAATTAAAATTTCCCGAACTTCAGTGTTACCCCGTAATTCCATCCCCGCAGGGCGTCCACCGCTGTGTTCTCCATATGAATGTCCGTGGTGTAGCGGTAGGTGCCGAAAAGCGAGATCCTGAAGAACCGCACCACGTTCAGTTCCAGTTCCGCCCCTGCTTCGGCCACGAAGAACGAGCAGGCATCCTCCATATATCCGTCCCAGTATTCGTAAGGATCATACCAGTCGGCACTGTAGGATGTGGATGCCACCCCCCCCGCACCGATGAGGACGGGAAAAGCCACATGCACCGGGAACCAGCCCAGGATGATCGGCTCCATGATCAGTCCCCCGTATCCCCCCGCCAGCGAATAATTCAAATCCTGCGAGGCGTCATAGACCGGATCGTTCAGGAACCCGTATCCGCCGATCCCCAGTCCGAACCCATGGCCGATCACCCATGCGCCCCTTCCCCCCATGATGATCCCGTCGCGGTGGTCGATCTGCGTATACCCCACCGTCAGGGCCCCGTATCCGCCGTGCCCCTGCCTGTTGCCAAAAATGGTCTGTACTTGCCTGGACCCCCGGTCATCCCAATCGCTCTCTTCGGCCTCCTGGGCCTGGATGGCCGGAAGTGTCACAACCATCAGTACCATCCAAACTGTGAACTTTTTCATCGTCATTTTCATTTATGGTTATTTCTTAGAACCTGTATTTCATATATACCCCGAAATCCCAGAGGTTGATTCCGAACACCTGCCTCAGGGAAATCTCCATGAACGGGTGGTAATCCACCCCGAAGCTTGCCGGCAGGTCTGCCAGCTGGTATTCCAGGGCCGCGTATCCGTCAAACCCGATGACCGGGGTGAATATCTTCGATCCGAAATAAATTTCCCTGAAGAAGATGCGGTAGCGGTCGGTCATGTAAAATCCGGCATGGGGACCGAATCCGTAGATGAACTTCCAGTTCCCCAGGCGGTCCATCCCCAGGTCATGGTGCTGCTGGCGGATGAGGTTAAAAATGAGCCCCTCTCCGCGGTATGACATCTGCGCCTCGTAAGAGAGTGCCTCTTCCAGGTTCACCCGGAATGAGATTGCCGAAGTGTATCCCCCGCGCACACCCACTTCCTTCGCATAAAACTGTGCAAACGCACCGGGGGTGAAACATATGAATATCAGGATGTAAATGTGCCTCATTATTCTGTTACTTAAAGGAAATATTGATAAAGCATTTCTGCAGCGCATCGATCCTCAGTTCGCTCACCGGTTCCCCCTCGCCCATGGTCCCCACACTCCGGAAATGTTCCTTCCCGTCGAAGGTTTCCTCTGCGGACAGCATCTCCGCCGGGAGCCTCAGCACAGCGTTTTCATGATGAAGGATATCAAACCCGATGCGGTTTTCCCTTTCCAGGTACAATGAAACATCGGTGAAGTAGGATTCCGCGAAGATCTTGCTGAAGCCGGCCCGGATGTTTTCAATGGTGAGGCTCCCGTATTTCATGTACAGATCGCTCTCCCGGATGAAATCGAACACCCAGAGCTGTGTGAAGTTGCTGTTCCCGTAGAGGTATTCCACCTGCTTGAGGTAAAATTTATCGCGCCTGGAATTGATCTTCAGGACATTGATGCTGTCCAGGTGAAGGGTGGAGGATCTGCTGTCCAGATCCATCTGGTTCACCTGCCCCATGGTCAGGTCCGAATAGGAAAGGTCCATGGTGACCGATCCGAGGGAGCGGATCATCCCGTTGGCAAAACTGAGGCTGATGCTGGAATTCCCCCCGATCCGGTTTGCATTCAGCACTCCGTTGGAAAGATCAATGTCCAGCCTTCCTTCCAGGTCATCCATGTAAATATCCCCGAATTTGTTCTGCAGGACCACATCCAGGTACCGGGGTACCATCACCCGGTAGTTGATCTCCACCTGCTTGTTGCTGCCTGTGAGGATGTTTTCGATGGATTTCAGCTCCCTGGCCAGGATACCCTTCTCACTTTCAATGACCGTCTTTGCCAGAATGTAGCTCCCCGTGGCGCTCATGTCAATGTGGATGTCATCCTGCAGCTTGCGCAGCCGGGAGGCGCTGGACTCGTTGAGAAAGACATCCGCCTGGATGGCCACCGAATCCTTTTCCCAGTTCTCCACCTGGATCTTGCCGTATTTGTTGCGGATCTCCAGGGTGGTTTCCCTTGATGCCGGATAATATCGGCTGATGCTTCGCTTGTCGGAATGGTTCTGTGCCGGGGCCGTCAGCCACGGCCACAGGGCGATCAGCAACAGCCAGCCAATATGCCGCAGCTGTGCCGGGTACCTCAGCCGTTTAAAGCGAATAGGATCCGTTGTTGTCATCATCTTGCGCCTCCTTTTCTTTTAATTGATGCAGCAAATCCTCCAGGATCTCCAGTTTCATCCTGTAGTTGAGGATCATGGCTTCGATCACCTCGGAGTTGGACACATTGTCCTTCAGGTCCTCTTTCAGCTCCTCGTACACCTGGTCCAGTTCCTCCATGTCAGATCGAAGCAATTCACGGGTCTGGGGGTCATCTGCCAGATAGGGACCAAGTTCGCTGTAACGTTCCGCCACCATCCGGCTGTAGTACTGTTCGGTCTCCAGGACCTCCCCGGGAAGCTCGGAGCCATATTGCTCCGCCCTTCCGTGTCCTCCTGTAAGGAAGTAATATCCCGCCGCGGATCCGGCAAAAATGACAGCAACGGCAGCCGCTACCCGCAGCCAGCGCATTCCCGTTCGTTTTCTCCGGATACCCCCTTCCGGCTGGATCTTCAGCCACACGGATGGATCCGGTTCATAGGGATCGAACTGGTCCCGGTGCTTTCTGACAAAATCTTCCAATCGGTCATTCATGACTCAGTAATATTTCTTTTATCTTCAGTTTCGCTCTTAAATACTGACTTTTCGAGGTTGATTCGGAGATACCGAGGATCTCGGCGATCTCTGCGTGATCATATCCCTCGAGGAGGTAGAGGGAAAATACCACCCGGTAGCCGTCGGGGAGCTGCTCCACCGCCTTCATCACCTCCTGCACCCTGAACCGGATCTCTTCATAATCCACATATTCTTCTTCAGGTTCAGGATCCGTCTGCGATTCGGGGTACACCAGTTCCACTTTTCTTTTTTTCAGATGGTTGATGCAGGTGTTTACCACGATCCGTTTCAGCCATGCCCCGAAGGAGGACTCAAACCTGAAAGAACCCAGCCTGCTGAAAGCATACGAAAATGACTCCTGGAGCATATCCTCCGCCTCCTCCCGGTGACCGGTCATCCGGTAGCAGATGTTATACATTGCCTTTGAATAAAGGCTGTATAACTGGTACTGTGCCCGGACATCTCCCAGCTTGCACGACTCGACCACATCTCTGTGTATGTCCTCGTAATTGGTCGCCAAAACGATATGCTTTCAGTTGAAAAAGACAAGGTAATACTTATGAAGTTGCATTACAACGGGGGAGAGATATCCTGTGAAGTTCCAGTGCCAGGATCAACGAAAATATTGTGAGTTTGTGAGGATTGGTCCCTCGCAGCCTGGGAGGAAGGTCAATGAGAGAAATGACGAATCACAACGTCCCTGTAAACCCAGACATGAAAATCTAAGCCCAGACATGCAGGATGTGTCCCATGAAGAAGCGGTGGAAATCATCCGTCGGATAGTTCTTGCGCGCCACTTCCGGGACCAGGAAATTCTCCTTCTTCAGGTCGTCCTGGTAAATCTTGCGGCACTCCAGCACCATGCGTGCCTGCCGGAAGGTCACGTTGCCCCTTTCCGTTTCCACCGCGGTGAGGCCCGTCTCCCGCATCTTGTCAGTATCCCTTCCGGAACGGGAGCCGCAAAAATTGAGTGCATCCCGGTATTCCCCGGTGAAAAAGGACAGGGTATATTCCCCGTACCGGTTCATGAACCCGAAGGTGTGGCGCTGGGGACGGACGTAGGCGATGGCAATCGGAAGGTTCCACAGGATCCCCATGTGGCCCCAGCTGGCGGTCATGGTGTTGAAATCCTTCAGGTTACCGGCGGTGACCAGCATCCAGTCGTGGTCCAGGAGCCGGAATACATTATCGGTGATATCGAAGGGACGGATTTCTTTCAGGTGCTGCATATGGTCCGGGTATAGTAAATGATCCCAATTGTAATAAACTTTCCGCGAACAGGAAAAACCTTCACCATTTTTTTACCCACATACGGGATTGCCTGATCAAATGACGTGAGGCAGTTGAGCTTTTTTGTATTTTTAATCAAAAAACCAAATGTAATGAAACCACCTCTTCTCTTCATTGGAATGGTGATCATGACCCTGTGCCTGACCGTCAATGCTCAGGAGAAGCGTTACATAGCAGGGATATCCTATGGATTCCAGTACAAGATCACCGATATCTGGGTGGGGGATCCATATAATATCTGGATTGACCAGACTTCCTCATCCATCGTTGAAGGATTCGTTTATCGTCGGTTATCAGATCTTTTCCAGGCAGGACTTTACTGTGATTATGAATGGGGAAAATTCGATGTCATCGGTTTACCAGAACAGACCGCGGAACGGTTGGGACTGGGAACCCTCTGGCTGGGGCATTATCCTGATAAATGGATCCAGTTTCAACTGGGCGGATATGTTGGTTACAACCGGGTGTTTGTGGATTATGAGGATGTGGATGACAGGAGCGGCATGGACTATGGCATTGTGGTGGGACCGGCTGTCGAATACAGGAATTTCGGAATTGCCATACACCATCATGCAGGTTTTGCATGGTATCCGAAGGATGCAAACCCGGATGAATTCACGTACAACAATACCAAGTTCAAAGTGAAGCTGTACTATATATTTTGAAAGGAGAAAAGAAGCACATCTTTGTTCATTCATTTACTGCGATCGGTGAAACACAAAACCCGAATGATCCTTTTCATCAGCCTATGTGTGTGCGCCGGTCAGGTTTCACAAGCACAGCAGACACTGGTCCGTCCATTCCTGGGAGTCACAGCCGGATATACCTTCATTGCCGGTAGTTTCGACGGCGAGTCTTTTTTTCAGATGGATGAAGACATCATGCTGGTACCGGCAATCAGGCAGGTCAGTCACACTGAGTTTGCAGGTCGGCGTTTCAGTCCGGCAATAGTTTTTGATCTGAACCTCAGACCAGGCTTCTGAACCTCAGACCAGGCTTCTGGTCCTCAGTCCATATGCTGCAGCTGGTCCACCAGGGTGATAAACTCTTCACGAAAACCGTACGGATCGAACATGCGGGCGTTGTCCCCCCAGTCGCGCACATCCCGGAAGGAGAGGTCCCCCCTGTATTCCGATTCCTTCAGCAGAAGCCCCAGTCCGCTCACGGCGGCCGCGAAGCGCATGTTCTCGGAGGAGGCAGTGAAAGTCCGCCTGCTGTTGTCCAGTGTCATGGCCAGCAGCCTGCTCTGCTCCTCGCCAGGCTTTTTGTACCTGAATTCCATGGTACCGAAACTGCCCTGCTGCTCCGTCGATGGGATCACTTCATAGAGTGCGGTGATGGTCTGGGTGGCGCCGATCTCTCCAGCATCCACCGTATCATCCTCGAACTCGGCATCCTCCAGCACCCTATTCTCGTACCCGATCAGCCGGTAGGAGTCCACCGTGGCCGGATCGAAGGTCACCTGGATCTTGGCATCTTTGGCAACGGCAAAAAATTTTGCATACTCATAGACGAACACCTTGTAGATCTGGTCGCCGTTGTCGATATACTCATAATTACCGTCCCCTTTGTTTGCCACCTGCTCCATCATGGACTCGTTCAGATTCCCGTGTCCCACCCCGCAGATGGTCAGGAAGATCCCCAGCTCCCGGTAGTCCTGCACCATCTCGATCAGCGCATCCGTGGAGGTCACCCCCACATTGAAATCCCCGTCCGTCCCCAGCACGATCCGGTTGTTTCCGCCCTCGATGTAGTTCTCTTCCGCGATATCATACGCCATCTCCATGGCTGCACCCCCGGCGGTGCTTCCCCCGGCATGCAGTCCGTCTATGGCCTTTTTGATCTTCGCCGTTTCATCGCCCGGTACTGAATTCAGCACCACCTTCACACTGCCCGAATAGGTGACAATCGCCACACGGTCGGCCGATGTCAGCTGCTCGGCCAGTCTTTTAAAACCCGATTTCAGCACATCGATCTTGTCTTCGCTGTCCATGGAACCTGATACATCGATCAGGAACACGAAATTGGCCGGCGGACGATCGTCCATATCCATTCCCCGGATCCCGATGCGCAGCAGGAAATGCTCTTCGTTCCAGGGACAGACGGAGGTTTCGCTGTTCAGTGCCACGTTTTCCCCACCGGCGGGAGGAGCGTAATCAAAATTGAAATAATTGATGAATTCTTCCACCCTGACCGCCTCGGCTGGGATCCGGTACCCGTCACCCAGGTACCCCCGCATGTTGGCGTAGGAAGCCCCGTCGGCATCCACACCGAAGGTGGAGACGGGATCTTCGGCCGCTGACACGAAGGGATTCTCGCCGTAATCGGTGTACCTGTCACCCTCCCCGTTTTGAAGGCCCGCAGAATTATCGAAAGAATAAGGCCCCGAATTCAGAAAGTATTCTTTTTCGGAGCATGCGGCTGCGAACAGCGCGAGGAAAGCAATGGCAAGGGGTGCGTATTTCATGACAAAGTGGTTTAAATGGTTACACTGGTAAGATGGGAAATCCGATGAGGGGGTTGCGTGGCGCCTCCCGGTGGACCACTCCAATCCGGAGGTTGCGTAGTTCCGATCGTCGGACCATTCCCGCTTGCGTGCGGAACCGCATTTTGGATTTTTCCGGGAAAATCCACCCAAATATGACGCAACTGGAGAACAATTGGCCGGGATCAAGGTTAAAAAGGATAATCAGGTCAAAGAGGAACAAGATGAACAGGTCAATAAGGAACAGGATGAACAGGCTATTTACTTTCATGTTGATCGGGACGGTCCTTGCGGGCTGTAACACGGTAACCAAACAGGAAAACGATATGGAGGAATCAACAGACAGAACCGGGAACACCAATCCGGCGAAGGATACCACCCCGAAGGTAACCGGAATCGGGGGCATTTTCTTTTTTTCGGATGATCCGCAGAAGATCAAGGAATGGTATGCCGCAAACCTGGGTCTTGAGGTAAATGAATGGGGTTCGAGTTTCGAGTTCAGGAATGCCCACCGGCCCGAGGAGATCAATTACCTTCAGTGGAGCCCTTTTCAGAAGGGAAGCAAATATTTCGCCCCTTCGGAAAAGGAATTTATGATCAACTACAGGGTGCAGAATATTGAAGGGCTTGTGGAGAAACTGCGATCAAGCGGGGTGACCATTGTAGATGACATTGAGACTTATGATTACGGAAAGTTTGTCCATATCATGGACATCGAAGGGAACAAAATAGAACTCTGGGAGCCCGTCGACAGGGTATTTACCGAAATGGGAGGAAAGACCACCAAGTAATCCACCAACGCCCTCCCCCAAGGCAGATCCCTTACAAATAACATCTCTTCAGCGAACCTGACCCGGGCGAATTCCGTCTCCCCTCACCCTGCTCCGGCTGGCTGCGCCGAACGAAAGGTTCTCCCCAGCTGAGCTGCGAGGAGAATCAATGTCTTATTTCCGGATGATCCTGACAAGCAGGGTGTAGAGCAAAAGGATCACGGCCAAAAACAGGCTGGCCCGTCCGATGTAGTCCCCGTATCTCACGTAGAAGGTGATGTGCTCGTTCCTGTTGATGGACTCCCGCAGTCCCGACCGCTGCCACCATCCAACCCGGGCGATCTCCTGCCCTTTCTGGTTGATGAAGCAGCTGATCCCGGTGTTTGCACTTCGGGCAACACTGCGGCGGGTTTCGATCGCTCTGAGCCGTGCATACTGGTTGTGCTGGCGGTGACCCGGAGTGTTTTTCCACCACCCGTCGTTGGTTACGATAAACAGGTAGTGCGCGCCCCCCTCACTCACGTAGTCGGTCACATACTCCCCGAAGATGGATTCCCAGCAGATCACCGGGGCCACCCGGGTGCTGTCCTGCGGTGAAACGAAAGTTTCCCTGAACGCCTGAGTTCCGTGTCCCCTGAACGCCCCGCCCAGGTTCACCGTCAGGTCCTCCAGGAAACCCAACAGGTGCGTGTAGGGCATGAATTCCACCCCCACCACCAGTTTCGATTTGTGATAGATGGGAACATTTGAGGTGGAATCCAGCTGGAAGGCGCTGTTGAAGCTGTCATACCTGTACTGTCCCTGCTGGATGGGTTTGCTGGTGGAAGTGAATTCTGAAGGATCGGTGTAGAGCATGTAGGTGACGGCCCCCAGCACAAACTTTGCCCGGGGGTAACCGGAAAGAAATTCACGGATGGCGCGCACCTGGTCATTCATTTCCAGCCGGCTTTCCCAGAGGCCGTTGGCAATGAATGTCTCCGGTCCCACGATGTAATCGGTTTTCGGGGTGACCAGCGAATCGGCAATCCGGATCAGGTGGGCGGTCTGCTCCGACTGCGGCATCTCGATAAACTTCACATAAGGGTCAATGTTGGGCTGCACGATCACCACCTCCATCGGGTCCTGTTCCTCTTCATAGGTCATGAAGCGGATCAGGGAAATGAGCGCCGGAATGAGGAAAAGTCCCACCACCCAGCTGATCCGCGGGCGGTTCACCCTGAAGGAGCGATTTTCGCGCAGTCCCCCGATCATCCTGAACAGCGCGATGTTCATCACCAGCGCCCAGAGGCTCCCTCCCAGGGCTCCCGTCACCTCGTACCACTGGATCAGCATTACATCGCTGGAAAATGCGTTCCCCAGCACCAGCCAGGGGAAGTTGATCAGCGCCCGGAGATAGAGGAATTCAAAGGTGATCCAGTAAACCACCAGGGAGGCATATCCCAGCCGGTCGCCCAGCCTCTTTCTGGTCACGTGGAAAAGCCAGAAGGTGAGGGTCATGTACCCGGTGTTCACGATCACAGCCGCAATGATCCCCACCCAGGCGGCATGTTTCACCCAGTAAGAAGTAAGGGCATTGAAAAGAGCGAAAGCGATGAGGCAGTACCAGACCAGGGTCCCCCGTCTTCCTTCCCGCTTCTCCCTGAGCACAGTATCTTCGATGAAAAGCAGGGGGATGAAAGCCACCATGAGAATGAGCCCGGAGCCCCACCGGTAGAATGGGATGGAGAGCAGAAGCGCCGAAAGGATCGCCAGCAGGACCCTGGATAGAGATTTCATAGCCGGTAAAGTTAAAACAAAACACAAAAATAGCTTTTTCTTATCTTTGTATCATCAAAACAGAAGGAGGATAATGGGCAAGCTGGTGGAGACAGAGGAGATCATGAAGGCCGCAAGGCTGGGCAGGTTCGGCGGAGCGGGTGCGGCAAGGGTGCTGATGACCGTGCTGCGCATCAACAAGATCAACAAATTGTACGACGATTTGAGCCACCTGAGGGGGATCGAGTTCATCGATGCCCTGATCGACAGGCTGCAGCTCGAATTTGAGGTGCGGGAGGAGGAACTGAAGCGGATCCCGGCAAGCGGACCGTTCATCACCGTTTCCAACCATCCCTTCGGAGGGATTGACGGGATGCTTCTGGTCAAGGTCCTTGAGAAAACCAGGCCGGACATAAAGGTACTGGCCAATTTCGTTCTGAACAAGCTGGAGCCGGTATCCGATTACATGCTTCCGGTGAATCCCTTTGAACGAAGGAAGGACGCGGCTTCCAGCATTTCGGGGATCAAGATGGCGCTGGAGCACCTGGGCAAAGGGAATGCACTGGGGATCTTCCCGGCGGGGGAGGTGTCCAGTTACAATGAGGACAACTACGGCATCAGCGACAGGGAGTGGCAGTATTCGGCCCTGAAGATGATCAAGAAGGCGCAGGTCCCGGTTGTCCCGGTCTATTTCCAGGGCAGCAACTCCAGGCTGTTCCATCTACTGGGACTGATCCATCCTTCGCTGAGGACCGTCAAGCTTCCTTCCGAGATCTTCAACAAGAAGCATAAAATGATCCGGATCCGCATCGGGAACCCCATCAGTGTAAAGGAGCAGGATGCCTTCAGTGATATCAGCACCTACGGGCGATACCTGAGGGCGCGGACCTACGCGCTGGGGTCGGCTCTGGAGGTGAAGAAATTCTTCAGGCCGCGCATCAACCGGACCTCGAAGGCCGAACCCATTGCCGATCCCGTACCCAACGAAAGGATCGTCCAGGAGATCAAGAAGATCAGGGAAGATTACACCCTGTTTGCAAGCGACAATTTCGAAGTCTTCTGCACACCCAGTTTCGAGATCCCGTATATCATGTACGAGCTGGGACGGCTGCGTGAAATCACCTTCCGCGCCGTGGGCGAGGGGACCAACCACTCCATGGATATTGATGAGTACGACCTCTATTACTACCACCTGTTCGTGTGGGACCGCCAGGCGGAGAAGATCGTGGGTGCCTACCGCGTTGGGAAGGGCAGGGAGATCCTGAGGCGTTACGGCGTAAAGGGCTTTTACCTGCATAGCCTCTTCCGGATGAACAGGCGCTTCGTCCCCATCCTCAGGCAATCCCTGGAGCTGGGGCGCTCTTTCATCGTGCAGGAATACCAGCGGAAACCCATGCCGTTGTTCCTGCTCTGGAAGGGGATCCTCTATTTTATCCTGAAGCACAGCGAATACAGGTATCTGATCGGACCGGTGAGCATCAGCAACAGTTTCTCGCAGTTCAGCAGGGGACTGATCATGCGGTACATCAGGGTACATCATTTTAATCCGAAGCTGGCCAGGTACGTGCGCCCGCGCGTCCGCTACAATGTTCCCGGCTTCAATGTGGACGAGGAGATCATCCTGGAGAGCACGGACGATCTGAACAAGTTCGACCGCTTCATCAAGGAGGTGCAGCCCAACGACTACAGCATGCCCATTTTGCTCAAGCGTTACCTGAAACTGAACGGCAAGATCATCGGATTCAACCTGGATCCAAAATTTAATGATGCGCTGGACGGACTGCTGGTTCAGGATCTGTTCGACGTGCCCATGGATACCATTTCCTCTCTCTCCAAAGAGATCAATGACGAATCCATCCTGGAACGGTACATGGCGGGCCGGATCGACCCCGGGATAACGGTTTAAGAGCCGGTCCTGATTGCATCCGCCTGCCGGTTTCCGGGTATCCCCCGGATTAGAGAGCCTATTCCGATTGCATTCCGGAAAATTTTCGCGAAATTCCGCAATTAAAATCTACACCATGCGATTTCTTTTCATCTCCGTTCTGGTCACCGCCATCCTGACAGGCTGTGCAGACCGGGAATCCGGGCTCGCCGGGAAAGCGGCCAGGATCCATTCATCTGCCTTCACGGTGGACAGTCACACCGATACCCCCATTTTGCTGGCACGATACCAGTTTGATTTCAGCCAGCAGCACAATGAGATGAACGATAGGAGCAAGGTGGACCTGCCCCGGATGAAGGAGGGGGAACTGGACGGCATCTACTTTGCCGTATATCTCGGACAGGGACCCAGAACCCCGGAGGGGAACCTGAAGGCGAGGGAGGAGGCCTTGTTGATCCTGGATTCCATCGATGCCAACCTGGCAAGGTATCCGGATGACCTGGAACTTGCCACGAAAGCGTCCGATCTGAAGCGCATCGCCCGGAAAGGGAAGCATGCCATCTACCTGGGAATGGAGAATGGCTATCCCCTGGGGAACGATCCGGACCTGCTGGATGAATTTTACAAAAGGGGGATCCGGTACGTCACCCTGGTGCATTCATACAACAACGATATCTGTGATTCCTCCACCGATACGCTGGAGCACGGGGGATTGTCGCCTTTCGGGGAGCAGGTGGTCGCTCGTATGAACGATCTGGGGATCATGGTGGACCTTTCCCACGCGTCGGACGATACATTCTATGATGTGATGGAACTGAGCCGGGCTCCCGTGATCGCCTCCCATTCCTGTGCCAGGTCCCTCTGTGACCACCCCAGGAACCTGTCGGACGACATGCTGCTGAAGCTGAAGGAGAACGGCGGGGTGATCCAGCTCTGTTTCGTGGACGAATATGTGAAAACACCCGAGCCCAATCCCCTGCGGGATTCGGCCAGGAATGCCGTCAGGGAGAAATACGGTGATTTCGGGGAATTGACCGATGAAGAAAGGGAGGCCTTCCTGGAGGAATGGTTCGGGTTGGAAAGGGAATACCCGGTGAAACTCCCGACGGTCAGTGAGGCAGTCGACCATATTGACCATATTGTGGAGGTGGCAGGCATCGACCATGTGGGGATCGGGACCGACTTTGACGGGGGCGGGGCCCTGGCGGACTGCTACGATGTAAGCGAACTGGGGAATATCACCCTGGAGCTGGTCCGACGCGGCTACTCGGCCCGGGAGATCAAAAAGATCTGGGGCGGTAACCTCACCCGCGTCCTCCGTGAGGTGGAGCAGGCAGCACTCTGATGTTCAATTCAAGAAAAAAACAGGAGCACCCATCCGGGCGCCCCTGTCTTCATTGCATCTAACTAACCAAAAACTACTGCTAATGGTATCTTCTTGCCACTTCTTCCCAGTTGACCACGTTCCAGAATGCCTCGATGTACTCGGGCCTGCGGTTCTGGTATTTCAGATAATAGGCGTGTTCCCAGACATCAAGCCCGAGAACGGGTGTTCCTTTCACCTCGGCCACATCCATCAGGGGATTGTCCTGGTTGGGGGTTGAAGTGATCGCCAGTGAGTTGTCGTGCTTCTTGACCAGCCATGCCCAGCCTGAGCCGAAGCGGGTGGCGGCCGCATTGCTGAACTGGTTCTTGAAGTCGGCAAAAGAGCCGAAATGCTTTTTGATGGCATCCAGCAGTTCGCCAGTAGGCTCACCTCCGGCGCCGGGGGCCATCACCGTCCAGAACAGGTTGTGGTTATAGAAACCGCCTCCGTTGTTCCTGACTGCCGCGGATGCGGAAGAGACGCCCGAAAGGATCTCTTCGATGGACTTTCCTTCAAGCGGGGTTCCGCTGACGGCATCATTCAGTTTGGACGTATAGCCTCCGTGGTGCTTGGTATGGTGGATCTCCATCGTCCTCGCATCGATGTAAGGCTCGAGTGCATTGTAATCGTAACTTAAATCAGGTAATTTGAATGACATATCTCTTTGTTTTTGATGATGAATAATGTTGTTCCGTCACATGTATGGCCGATTCTCCAATCGACCGTACTAAAAAAACAGAAAACGGGTTGAATTGTTCACTTGAGGCACTGGTTTTGGACTGGTCCTGATTTTTTGACTGACAGAGTATTACCCAAACCTGCTGTGCAACATCCGGGAACCGGTTTTTATGACGCGAAACATGAGAATTCCCATCATTTATTTGTGGGAAATATACTTTCTTGCCTTTAGAATGACTTCACGCATGTCATCAGAAAATAGGTCTTAAAAAACGAAGGATATGCCCAACGGATTTTTTCATGTGCCTGAGCCCGCCAATGAAAGGGTCAGGAACTATGCTCCGGGAACCCGCGAGCGTGCCACTCTGAAGGCCGAAATCGAAAGATTGCGGTCCCAGGTGATCGAGATCCCGATGATCATCGGGGGAAAAGAAGTGAAGACCGGGAACCTTGTTCCCATCCATCCTCCCCATGACAGGAAACACTTGCTGGGACATTTTCACAAGGGTGATGCCAGCCATGTGAAGATGGCCATTCAGGCTGCCCTGGATGCAAAGGAGGAGTGGGCGGCGCTTTCCTGGGAACAGCGTGCATCCATCTTCCTGAAGGCGGCCGAGCTGATCGCTATTCCCTTTGGTGACACCATCAATGCAGCCACCATGCTCGGACAGAGCAAGAACGTGATGCAGGCCGAGATCGACAGTGCCTGCGAAATGGCCGATTTCCTGCGGTTCAACGTGAAGTTCATGGCCGAGATCTACGACCAGCAGCCCAATTCGTCCGAAGCGGTCTGGAACAGGGTGGAGCAGCGTCCCCTGGAAGGATTCGTATTCGCGCTGACACCTTTCAATTTCACCTCCATCGCCGGGAACCTTCCTTCTGCCCCGGCCATGATGGGGAACACGGTGGTGTGGAAATGCTCCAACACCCAGGTTTATTCCGCCAAGGTGCTGATGGATGCATTCGTGGCGGCAGGGGTGCCTCCGGGGGTGATCAACCTGGTGTTCGTATCCGGACCGGTGGCCGGGAGCTAGATCTTTTCCCATCCCGATTTCGCCGGGATCCATTTCACCGGATCCACCGAGGTGTTCCGGAATATCTGGAAGACCATCGGGAACAACATTGAAAAATACAAGACCTATCCGCGCATCGTGGGTGAGACCGGAGGGAAGGATTACATCTTCGCCCACAACACGGCGGACCTGGATGCGCTGGTAGTGGCCATGGTGAGGGGTGCCTTCGAGTACCAGGGCCAGAAGTGTTCGGCCGCTTCGAGGGCGTACATTCCTGCGAGCATCTGGCCCAGGGTTAGAAAAATGATGGAGGAGATGATCGGAGGCATCAAGATGGGTCCGCCCGAGGACTTCGATAATTTCTTTAACGCGGTGATCGATGAAGCCTCTTTCGACAAACTGGCAGGGTACATTGACAGGGCGAAGAAAGACGCGGATGCGGAGGTGATCATCGGTGGCGGGTATGACAAGACGGTCGGCTTCTTCATCGAACCCACCGTTATCCTGACCACCGATCCGAAGTACGTCACCATGCAGGAAGAGCTGTTCGGCCCCATCCTCACCCTGTATGTGTACGAAGACGATCAGATGGAAGAGACCGTCGAGCTGCTCAACGAAACTTCCATTTATGCGCTGACAGGTGCCATTTTCGCCGGTGACCGGTACGTGATAGACTGGCTCACCCGCAGGCTGGTGAATACGGCGGGGAACTTTTACATCAACGACAAGCCCACCGGAGCGGTGGTGGGACAGCAGCCCTTCGGAGGGGCGCGCGGATCGGGGACCAACGACAAGGCAGGTTCCATGATCAACCTCCTGCGCTGGGTATCCCCGCGCACCATCAAGGAGAATTTCCTGCCGCCCCAGGATTACCGGTATCCCTTCATGGCGAAGGAGTAGCTGCGCATTTGTGTGAATGTTGATAAAACGCCCTCCATGCGGGGGCGTTTTTGTTTAGTTTTGAATTATGAAGCGGTTTCTCCGGAAAATATGGCCCTGGCTGAAGAACAAGTATGTTCTGACCATCACCATCTTTGCGGTCTGGATCCTATTCTTCGACCAGAATAACCTGGTGGACCGCATGAAGATGTCCTCCGAGATCCGGCAGCTGGAGGCGGACCGGGAATATTACCTGGAGGAGATTGAAAAGGATTCGGCCAGGCTCCACGAGCTCACCACCGACAGGGATAACCTGGAAAAATACGCCCGCGAGCAGTTCTTCATGAAGAAACCCAACGAGGATGTGTTCGTGATCGTGGAAGAGGAGTGAATTCTCAGTGTCCTCCTGTGGTGCCCTCACGTGGAGATTTCATTTGGTGCCCTCACGTGGTGTTCTCATGTGAGCTTTCTCATGTGAGCTTTCTCATGTGAGCTTTCTCATGTGAGCTTTCTCGTTGTGCTCTCGGTTAAATCTCTGCAATAGTGCGCTTCCATTGTGATGTTCCAGGGTGATTCCCCGAACTGAGGAACGGGATACCCATCATAGCATTTCACGAAGTCGCAAATCTGTTACTTTTCCTTTTTTTGTGACTTTTAGATGATTTGGGCTTTCTATTCACGCCTGTGTAATACGCAGTAATAGAAGGAGATAGAAATAGATAATAAAAATGTCTTCTATGCAAAAAAGTCACAAAAACGCGTAAAAGTCACACTTTAGTTACTCCGTGTTTCGGTGAAACAGGATACATGGGAGCGGAAACGATCAGGATCGCTGTCAGCCAATAGATTATTACAGCAAAAGGTCGGAGAAAATAGTCGGAGTTACAAAATCATTCCCTGAACAAGAGCATTCGTTTCATCAGGATGTCGGTCTGCTCGTCATCTCCCACTCTGAAAATGTGTGTGTCGAAGGCAGCGAAACCGTTCTTTTCATAAAACCTCAATGCCCTGGTGTTGTTTTCCCAGACGCCCAGCCAGACGTACCGGGCTTGTTTTTCTTTCGCAATCCGGATTGCCCGGTCAAGGAGCCGCTGTCCGACTTTTTTGCCGTAAAACTCACTTAAAACATAGATCCGTTCAACCTCCAGGGCACTTTCATCCTGCAACTCTGTCTGTGCCCCGCCGGTGTTCACCTTCAGGTAACCCATGACCTGATCGCCTGAGGTGGCAAAATAAAATTCGGAATCTAATTCCTTCAGTTCGGAAGTCAGTTTTTCAACGGAAAAACGTTCCTCCAGATATTTCTGCAAATTCTCTTCGCTGTTATGCGGAGCGAATGTTTCATGGAATGTTTGTCTGCCGATCCACCGAAGTCGGTCAATGTCCCGGATCGTTACCCTCTTTATTGCGATATTTTCCATGTGAATGAGGTTCCGCTATGACTATAATTGATTCCGCTCTTGTTTAAAAAGATTTCCATCCTGGTTTAATGAGATACCGCTCTCAAACCAATGATTGAGATGATCAGCGTCGCGAGGAAAAATATGCGCAGAAAGGTGGTCGGCTCTTTAAATACAAAGATCCCGACCAGTACCGTTCCGACTGCCCCGATCCCCGTCCAGACCGCGTAGGCGGTTCCGATGGGCAGGGTCTGGGTCGCCTTGATCAACAGCCCCATGCTGATCACAAGTGCTACCAGAAATCCCGCATACCACAGGTACATCTCATTCCCTGCGGTTCCTTTGGCTTTTCCGAGGCAGAATGCAAAGGCTACTTCGAACAAACCTGCGATGGTCAATATGATCCAGTTCATTTTATGTGTCTTTGTTTTTTCATTTATCCAAGTGTGAGTTGTCAACAAGCATCGTGCGAATCGTTAACAGGCATCTTGCGAATCGTCAACAGGCATTGTTCGAAACGTCAACAGGTATCGCCTTTAAACACGGTCCATAAATGTCCTTCCCTGTCCCATCGCCTGTAGATCTCCAGGAGGGATCGCAGGTCGGGGGTATTGCCCGGGGAGGTGATCCCGGTTGCACCGGCTTCCCCGGTACGTGCGTGTGCCGCTCCACGGTTGGGTTCGGGTGCAGCTTCGCCGCGCAGCGCTGCGGCAGATTGCCTGAACGGATCAGAGGCGGCTCCAACCGTGCGTTCGGGTGCGGCTCCAACCGTGCGTTCGGACACTGCCTCGCGGGGCGGGATTGCAGTGGGGGTGTCATGCCGGAATCTGGCGGTGGAATCAACGAGCAGGGCTGCGGCGGCATCCTGAACGGGGATATCGGGATAGCCGTGCTTGCGGGCGTGGTGCAGGAACTTCAGGATCCGGAGCATGTGGAACCAGCGCCAGAAACGCTTCCTGAAGGCATCCGCCGAGGCGGTGTTCCTGCGGATCTCCACGAGTGCCTGACCGAACTCCTGGCCTGAAAGGAAATCCAGCAGCACGGGTGACTGCGATTTCATGAAATGGTCCAGGCCCGCTTCCGTGTACATGATGTCCAGTCCGGAGAATAATTTCCGCAACATGATGAAGGGCTTGGGATCATAGGTGAGCAGGGGCCGGTCAGGATCCTCCAGCAGGCGGCTGATCACCGTCCCTGTCCCGAACGGCACCCGGTCGGATGCCCTGGGGGAGGGGACCACCCGGGTGGTGTTGCATTCCCTGAAGTTTCCCCGCCGCGCCACCTTCTGGATGAAATAGAAGTCCTCGCCCCCCTTGCGCCGGTTCATGCCCCCTTCCCAGCAGTAGACATCTGCCCGCACGGCGAAGGAGGAGCCCACGGTGTGGAAGGCATGGGGATAGCCGGTGGACCTGACCGACTGCAGGTAATAGCGCTGGTGCAGCTCGTACTGCATCACCGCCCGGTAGGTCTCGTCGCTGAAATCGGGACCGGAGAGGGGGTGCTCGAAATAGACCGCGCAGCCGTCGGGCCGCTCCCGCCTGAAGAGCGAGGTCAGTGCCTGCAGGTAGTCCGCTTCCACCACCGCATCCGCATCCATGGAGGCGATGATCCCGTCTTCCCTTCCCAGGTCGTTGAACCTGCGGACGGCCTCATCCATCAGGATCTTGCGGGCCATGCCCACCCCCGCCTCTTTTTTCCCGAACGAATGGTCCATCAGTGCATGAAAGACCATGTCGGGATGGGGATGATCAGCGGTCCATTCCACCGCTTCCCGGTATGACCGCCTGTTCTGCGCGATCACCCCGGCAGGCGAGCCGGACGCCGCGTTGACCAGCACGATCACCTCCGCCTTGATCCCGGAGGTGGTGCACTGAAACAACGAATCCAGGCTCGAAAGAAGCCCGGATTCGTTGTAAGCCGGTATGGTGATGATGATGTCCGGGTCCGGATGCGGCCTCTTTGGGATGAGCTTATTCCGCAGACCGGACCGGTGCAGGTATGCATCGGCAAAGCCCATCAGTCCACATCATAGTCCTTGCCGTATCGCTCGTTCAGGCCCTTCACCACATCATCCGTGATGTCATAGGGTTTGGCGCCGTAAATCAGGTTCCCGCCGAATGAATATGAATAGACATAGCTGTAGCCACGTCTTTTGCTGAGTTCGGCCACATACCGCTCGATCATGTCCAGCATCTTCCGGTTCCTCACCAGTCCCTCTTCCTGGAGTTCCTGGCTGTATCTGTTCTGCAGCGACATCAGATTCTGCTCCTGGCTGGCCAGCTGCTGCTGAAGCTCTTCCGCTTCCTTACGGGTGACCAGTCCCCGCTGGATCTTGTACTGTGCATCTTCCACGCTCTTGTAGAAGCTCTCGGTTTTTCCCGCAAAATCGCTTTCCAGCTCCGCCTGCCGGCTGCCCAGTTCCTGCTGGAACTGGTAGTACAGGTCCCACCGCGCCATCACCGAGTCCATGTTGAAATAGGCGATCTGCACATCGGTGGTATCGGCCCTTTCATCCATCGCAGTGGATCCGTCGGCGTTTCCACCCCTGTCTTTCCCTGTAAAATGCAGCACGTAGAGTACAATGATCGCGGCTGCAAGAACGGCACTCGTGACGATGTTTGTGGTTTTCATTTGATCCGTTGATTATTTGTTGGTTATAGGGCAACAAATATAACAGAAAAAGTTAACAACTGCAGGTGATTTTTCGGGGAAGATGACGCTGATCAATTTCAATCTGTCACATAAACAGGTTGATCAACGTTACGTCCGACTCCCCCCTTCGGTTTTCAGACAGGGGTTCCTTACAACTACATCAAGTCCGGAGGGGGGATTTTTTCTTTTTTCACCTGCGGATCGGGTGTTCCGGTCACAGGGTCGCAGCCCGTACAGTTGGTTATGTTACATTTAGCCGGGGAGCTCAGGATCGCATGGATCGAACCCGGAGTTGCAGATTGAGCCAGGGTGGCTCAGGCTTTGCGCGGGTGTTCCGCCCGGTAAATGGCGGCCACATGCTCGATGGTCTCCTGCAGCGGGGTGAATTCCATGCCCGTCGCCTCTACAAGTTTCCGGCTGGAAAACCGGTTCTCGTTAAAGGCGGACCTCACATGTTCTGCGGTGACGAGCCGGTTTCCGGTGAACAGTCCGGCAAAGGCATCCAGTCCGGATAGCAGCTTCAGCGCAATCTTCGGCACCGGCTTCATTTTCACGGGCTTACCCAGTGCACGGGCGATCATTTCAAAGACCTCCCGGAAAGCGTAATCTCCTTCACTGACAATAAACCTTTCCCCCGCGATCTCCGACTGCATCAGGCGCACCATGGCAGTGACCACGTCCCGTACGTCCACGTATCCGGTGATCCCCGGGGTGGCGAACCTGAGTCCCCCGTCCACCCTCCGGAACATCACCGAACTGCCCCGGTCCCAGAATCCGGGACCCAGAATGATGGTGGGATTGACGATCACCGCACTGAGCCCCTCTTCCATCCCCCGCCACACTTCCATCTCCGACCTGAACTTAGAGATGGCGTACCCGGAGCTGGCCTGGGTTTGTGACCAGATCAGGTCCTCCGTGGCCGCCTTCCCTTCCGGAGGGTGACCGATGGCCGAGGAGGAAGAAACGTGAAGCAGCTTCTTCACACCGGCAGTGAGGCACGCATTCACCACACTGGCCGTCCCCTTCACGTTGAACCGGTACAATTCCCTGAAATCGGACTTCCTGAAGGAGACTATCCCGGCGCAGTGATACACCTGGCTGATATCGATCATCACCTTTTCCACCTCCGCTTCGTTGAGCAGGTCGATCTCTACCCAGTCGATCCGCCTGAAGAGCTCGTCCCCCTCGCCGGAATACCAGGAAAACACGCGCCTGACTTCCTCCAGGTCCGAGGTGGAGCGCCTGACCGCCACCACGTGCTCATGCTGCCTGACCAGCTCCAGGAGCAGGTGCGAACCCAGCAGTCCCGTTCCTCCGGTGACAAGGATCATCGGGTCCTATTGTTTCTTCGTTGAAGATCCTTTCTCCAGGGGACGGTAGTTCACCCCGAGTGCTTTCAGGTGCTGCAGCAGCGAGGGAAGGCGATCTAAAAAATCTTCGTAGTCTTTCAGCTCGGCCTGCGTCCATACCACCTCGGCGATGGCGCATGCACGCGGGAAGGCCATGTACTCGGCCTGTGATGCGGTGGGGATGTACTCCGTCCACAAATTTCCCTGCGCCCCCAGGATATGATGTAGCTTGTCCCCCGCCAGACCTTCAGGCACCGGTTCCAGCCTGTATACCTTTTCCAGGGGAAGGAACCCGCCGATGGCCGGAGGTTCCTGATCGGTGTTCCGGGACTGGTAATAATCCAGATAGCAGTGGGAAGTGGGCGACATGACCACATCGTGGCCCATCCCGGCCGCTTCCATCCCCCCTTCCATTCCCCTCCAGCTCATCACGGTGGCATTGGGCGCCAGTCCTCCCTCCAGGATCTCATCCCACCCGATGATCTTTCTTCCGTGACTGTTCAGGAATTTTTCCATGCGGGTGACGAAATAACTCTGCAGCTCGTGTTCGTCCGCGAGCCCTTCCCGCCGGATCATCGCCTGGCATTTTTCACATTCCTCCCACCGGACCTTCGGGCACTCGTCCCCCCCGATGTGGATGATCTCCGAAGGGAACAATTCCATCACCTCGGTGAGCACATCTTCCAGAAAACCGTAGACCTTTTCATTCCCCGCGCAGAAGACATCATCCGCAATGCCCCAGAACTGGCGCACCTCGTAGGGTCCGCCCGTGCAGCCCAGCTCGGGGTAGGAGGCCAGGGCTGCCACGGCGTGACCGGGCATCTCGATCTCGGGTACCACCGTGATGAAACGCTCCTGAGCGTAAGCCACCACCTCCCGGATCTGATCCCGGGTGTAATATCCTCCGTAAGGCTTGCCGTCCAGAGTGTTGCGGTCGGCAGGGAAGGGCGTGGCCGCCCGCCGGGAGCCCACTTCCGTGAGCCGCGGGTATTTTTTGATCTCGATCCGCCAGCCCTGGTCATCCGTCAGGTGCCAGTGGAACCTGTTCATCTTGTGCATCGCCATCAGGTCAATGTATTTCTTCACGAACTCCACCGGGAACATGTGCCGGCAAACATCCAGGTGCATTCCCCGCCACCCGAAACGGGGCCGGTCGGTGATCTCCGTCCCGGGTACCTCCCAGGTCACTCCCGTAGCCACCTGCCGCTCCTCCACCTGAGGAGGCAGCAGCTGCCGGAGGGTCTGGATCCCGTAAAACAGTCCCGCCGGGGCCGCCGCGGTGATCACCACCGCATCGGGAGAGGATGAAAGCGCATAGCCCTCCTCCCCGTGCTGCTGTTCGCCGTAATCCAGGTTCAGCAGGATCGCATTTTCCAGGGAGGATTCGTCCTGGAGCACATCCACCGGCAGCATGATTCCCGCGGAGGGCTCCAGCAGCGCCTGCAGGTACATGCCCAGCTTTTCCATGTCCGGGGATACCAGGATCCGGGTGGCCGGGGTAAGCTCAAAAGCCCCGTCGGTCATCCGGACCTCCAGGGGCCTGGGGATGATATTTACGTCGCCGTTCTTCTCAGCGCGAAGCCCGGGCGCCTGTCCGCTAAGACCGGGCACCTGTCCGCTAAGACCGGGCGCATACCCCAGCAGAAAGACCATGATCAGGACGCAGTCAAATGTTTTCATGGGAATTTTTCTCTTGTTTTGTTTGGGTTCCATATGTGCCGGCACAGGGGCCGGAAGGAAATAAATATACACATTTCGGCCACATCTCAGGCAGGTCTGCGGTAAAATGTGCCGCTCAAGCAGAGCGCGCCCCCCTGAAAATAATGTTCCCGATGGCCTTCCAGAAATAGCGCCACTGGGTGCGGAAGGGTTTTTTCTCGAAGGATTCCAGGTAGCGCATCTCCGATTCCTGGATCTCTTCAAGGGTTTCCGGCATATCTGCGTAGAAGGGGGGGATCAGTCCCGGTTTGTATTTGATGCGTTTCTCCTGAAGCTCTTTGGAATACAGGCTGAAGTACTGCTGGCTCAGGGGCCGGACCCCCACCAGCTTCATCTGTCCCTTCAGCAAATTCAGCAACATGGGCAGCTCATCGATCCACAGCCTCCGCATGATCGCGCGGGAGCGGGAGATCCGGAAGTCGTTCTTGAACTTGCCCCCGTTGTCCAGGTTGTTGTTCTTGTGCACGTAATCCTGCAGGTACTCCGCAAACGGGTGCATGGTCCGGAGCTTGTACACGTTGATCATATTCCCTCCCTTTCCGATCCGCCGCAGCTTCACGAAAGGCCCGTAGGTGGGGCTCTCGTCAAAGGCAGGCTCCCGCACCCGGCGGGTCACGAAAAAGAACATCCCGTTCACGTGGGTGTCCTCCGTGACCTCGAAACCGCAGGAGTAAAGCCTTCCCAGGATCTCCGCCCGGGAAAGCACCCGGTTGTTCCCCCGGGTCATGAAAAAGTAGATCTTCCTGGTGGGGTAGAACTTGGGGAACACCCGTTTGAAAATATAATCCACCGTGTACATGATCCAGTTCAGCACCGGCGGGTATTTTTTCAGCACCCTCTTTTTCCGCTGTTCGGAGGTCTCCGCACACCCGATGAACGTTCCTCCCTGCGGAAGCTTGTGGTTCACCGATTCGAAAAACTTGTTCAGGTACTGGATGTCGTTCACCCTCCGCAGGTTGATCATGGTATGGTACTGGTTCGCCGGCTGCCGCAAAATGTTGAAACGGGTGTTGGTGGAAAGCACCAGGGTCCCCGTATCGCCCAGGTTCACATGGTTCTCCACGAATACGGCCGCTTTCTCTCCGCACTCATCTGCGATGGCTTCCCGCAAAAACTTGATCCCGTTGTGGATCTTGCTGTGTACCCTTGTCTGCCTCATCCTCCGTTTGTCCATCAGGGTGGGGGGCTTCTCCAGGAAGGCCGTCGCCACATCGTATTCCGGCGCGCAGATCACGTAGGTGTAGATGCTGAGCACGAACATCTCCACCAGGGTGGCCACCCCGAAGGTGCCGAAGACCATCATCCGGGAGTAGAAGGTGGTGTTGAAGGCGTAAATGATGAAAGAGACGAAGGCCAGGGTGAGCAGGTTGGGGTAGGCGATGTTGCGGATCAGAAAGGTGGGCCGCTCCTTCCGGCCGATGTGGTACTTGTTCATGTAGAAGGAGGAGATCACCCAGATGACCAGGGTCACCCCGAAGCCAAGCAAATACCTGCCGTTCATGTATGAGACCATCACAGGCTTCAGTCCCGCCATGAACACATACGATCCAGAAAGGATCAACAGGTCCGTAATCACCAATCCCGTCTTAGGAGGCTTCATGGGTTTGAATTCTCATGTGAATTTAATAAAAAGATCTGTCCGGTGAAACAGAGTTTTGAACGGCATTTTGTGGAATTGATCAAACCCCGGTTCAATGAGACGAAACTTAAATTTCATATCTTAGTGTGATGAAAAATGAATACACCATTGCCACGCGGGCGGCCATCAGGGCGGGTGAGGCGATCCTGGAGGTGTACAGGGAGGAAGATCTGGAGGTGGAGCTCAAGGCCGATGAAACGCCCCTGACACGGGCGGACAGGACGGCACACGGGATTATCAGGGAAGCGCTGGAAGAGACGGGCATCCCGGTGCTGAGCGAGGAGGGGAGGGACATCCCCTTTGAGGAAAGGCGCCTCTGGGAGCAGTTCTGGCTAGTGGATCCGCTGGACGGGACCAAGGAATTCATCAAGCGGAACGGGGAGTTCACCGTGAACATCGCCCTGATCGAACAGGGAAGGACCGGTTTCGGGGTGGTCTATGCACCCTGGATCAACGAGCTGTTTGTGGGGCTGCCGGGAATGGGCTCATTCAGGTGCAAGAACACAAAATATTTCAACCAGCCGCTGGAGTACCTGGTGCAGTTTTCGGAGAAACTGCCCTTTGAAAAGCAGAAGCAGCATGGGATCTGCAGGGTGGTGGCCAGCCGCTCCCATTTTAATGAAGAGACCAAACAGTTCATCGACTTTCTGGAACTGGAAGGGAGGAAAGTCTCCCTGGTCAGCCGCGGCAGTTCCCTGAAGCTGTGCATGGTGGCCACGGGTGAGGCGGATATCTATCCCCGGATGGGTCCCACCATGGAGTGGGACACCGCCGCGGCCCATGCGGTAGTGAAGGCCACCGGGAAGAACGTATGCTGTTTCGACACCGGTGAGGAACTGGAATACAACAAGGAAGATCTGCACAATCCTCATTTTCTGGTGAGCTAGTTTCCAGGGCAATGATGATGCAACCAATCCGCTTTTATCAGAGTCATATTAAAAGAAGGCATGGATGACCGGCGATAAGGAGATCATTGCAGGGTGTATCAGGGGCAGGCAGGCCGCACAGCGTCAGCTGTTCGAAAAATATTCCCGCCTGTTGCTTGGCGTCTGCAGCCGGTATGCGCAGGACATGGAGGAGGCCGAAGATATCCTTCAGGAGGGTTTTGTGAAGATCTTCCTGAATATCAAGGATTTCAAGGGAGAAGGCTCCCTGATGGCGTGGATGAGGCGGATCATGGTGAACACGGCGATCACCAATTATCACAAGATGCGCAAGCACCGGTACCATGACGACCTGGAGGAGGTGAGTGAACTGAAGTTCGAGGATCACACGTGGGGCGAGGCTGATTTCACAGGGGAGGAGCTTTTGAAGGTGATCCGGCAGATGCCCGAAGGCTACAGGCTCGTATTCGGTCTGTATGCCATGGAAGGGTTCAAGCACCGGGAGATCGCGGAGATCCTGGATATTGACGAGAATACGAGCAAATCGCAGTACAGCCGGGCAAGGCGGTGGCTGCAGGAAAGACTGATCAAACTGAAAGAGGGGGAAAATACGTCCCGATGAGCAGGCAAATGGACATAGAAGAGCTGGTCAGGAGCAAACTGGAAGGGCAGGAGATCGCTCCTTCACGGGGGACCTGGAGCCGGATCCTGCGCAGGGTACGACGCGGACAGTTCATGCGCTTCGATCCCGGCAGGTTCAATGTGTATTATGCCGCGGGGATCCTGGTGGCGGGCGCCGGTCTGATCGCCCTCATCCAGACAGGGCCCCGGGAAGCGCAGACGGAAGAGCGTTCTTCAGAACAAACGACCGTCCCCCGGGAGCGCACCGCTCCCGCGCCAGTGGAAAGCGAGATCATCCAGGTACAGCCCGATACAGGCGATCCTTCCCTGCGGGAGGTTGCTCCGTCCGGAGCGGCAGGGGATGTAAAACCTGCGGCTGTGTCTCCGGATGCTGCGGAGGAGGCCCCTGAGGCGGCTTCCGGCAACGGAACAACCGGGACGAAACAGCCCGGGATCAGCCGTGAGCCAGCCCTGCCGGAGGATGCCGACCGCAAAGAGCCCGTCCACAACACCCTGGTGGCCTTCTTCACCCCGTCGGTCACCTCCGGGTGCGCTCCCCTCACCGTGCAGTTTTTCAACCAGAGCGTCAACCACATGTCCGTCACCTGGCTCATGGGGACCGCGAAGCCGGTCACCGGCGAGAACCCGGAGCATACCTTTACCGACCCGGGCATGCACCATGTTACCCTGACAGCCATGGGCGAGGGGGGACAGACTGCATCCTTCAGCCAGGTGATCCAGGTATATCCCGTTCCTTCGGCTGATTTCCTCATCGAGGAGGGTCTCCCGGACAGCGAGGGACTGCGTACATACAGCCTGATCAACTGCAGCAGCGGGGCCGAATCATACCAGTGGAATCTCCTGGGAGAAAACAAAACCGAACTGGGGGGATGGTCCTCCGATGCATTCAATCCCGACCTTCCGGTCGCCCCGTTGGAAGGTCAGGCCAGCCACATCCGGCTGGTGGCCGTCAACGAATACGGCTGCAGTCAGACCGCGGTCCGGGAGCTTCCCGAGCCCCCGGATGCCGGGGTCCCCGAACTCGCATTCCCCACCGCGTTCAGTCCCAACACCACGGGTCCCGCAGGCGGACTGTACAGTCCCCATGAAAAACGCAACGATGTGTTCCATCCCGTATTCGACACCGAGCCCCTGGAGTACCGGCTCCGGATCTATTCCCGCAGGGGCGTGCTGGTGTTCGAATCCATGGACATCTACAGGGGATGGGACGGCTACTACCTCCAGGAAAGGGCCGCGGCCGGCGTCTACGTGTGGATGGCCGAAGGCACCTGGCGAAACGGGGAGGAGTTCATGATGCAGGGGGATGTGACCCTCATCTGGAGCGACGGGCGTTAGTGCGGCCGCCAAGGTTTCCATCCTCCACGGATTACAATCTGCGATTGAAAAAATTCAACGGAAGACCCCCAAACCTGGGCAGAGCTGACTACAACGTAATCCGGTCGATGATCGTCTCGAAGATCAGGTCCACCGAATCCTTGATGCTCAGTTTTGAGGTGTCGATCTCCAGATCCGGGTTTGCCGGTGACTCAAAGGGAGAGGAGATCCCCGTGAAGTTTTTGATGATCCCGGCCCTGGCCTTCTCGTAAAGTCCCTTGGTGTCCCGCTGCTCGCACACCTCCATGGGCGGGTTCAGGAAGATCTCAATGAAATCCTTCTCCCCGATGATGCTCCTGGCCAGGTTCCTGATCTCACGGGTGGGACTGATGAAGGAACAGATGGTGATCATCCCGGTGTTGATAAGCAGCTTTGAAACCTCGGCAATCCGCCTGATGTTCTCCAGCCGGTCCTCCGCGCTGAACCCCAGATTGTTGTTGATCCCCGTCCGGATATTGTCCCCGTCCAGCACATGGCAGAAGAACCTCCTGAAAAACAGCTCTTTTTCCAGGTTGGCAGCCAGGGTGGTCTTCCCCGAACCGGAGAGCCCGGTGAACCAGATCACCCTCGCCCGCTGGCGGAGGATCTCTTCCTTCACCTTCCGGTCGTAAATCCTGTCAAATACCGGGTATATGTTCTCTGCGGCCATGTTCTGTATTGCTAAAATGAAACGATCTTTTTAATATCATTATTCGGGTATCATCCCTTTCGCCCGATAAAGTTAACCGGAAGAATCATATTTTAAAATCCATAATTTAAACCAATTCTCAACGTCCCCGTCCTCCCGTGATACACCTCCGGGGTCCACCGCTCCAGGTACTCCTGCTCGCCGGTCACGTTCCGCCATTCGTATCCCACCCGCAGGTACAGGTCATTGACCACCTGCATGGTGGTCAGCAGTCCGAATCTGACGGATTCCCAGACGACGGGATCAAAGGGGGCGATGGCCGGACCGGTCCGCGGACTTCCCAGCCCGGTGTGATCCGGGCCTTTCACCGATTGGTTATAATATCCCCTCACCAGTACTGCGCGCATCGGCCGGTACTCCACCGCCAGGTACAGGTCCTTGGCATTGTCCTCCAGGTAATGTCCCAGGTTGTAGCGGTTGGACTCAAAGGTGGTGGTGGTCAGGTTGTGCCTGTAGACAAGGGAATTGCTCCATGTATATTCTGCCACGATCCGGGTATCCGGAAGGATGGTGGAAGATGCCCCGGCCTTGTAGGAGACGAAATTGTATTCATCCTTCTCGAAGATCCTTCCCACCTGCACCTCGTCAATGAAAGCACTCCCATAAAAATGAAAATGCCGGAGGTTCCGGGAGGAAACCGACAGGAACATCTGGGAGTTCATGTTGTTGATCCCCGCATTCAGGGTATGGTCAATGGCCTTGTAGAAAGCGACGGGGATCATGAAGGCGGGCTGGGGCCAGCGGTGGTCGTACACCACCGAGTTCCCGATGGATAGCTGGAGTCCCTTCAGTGGAATAAATGTGAACATGTTGGCGGCCAGGTATTTGGGATGGTACACCCGCCTGTATTCCGGACCGTCCGGGGTCTCCACGTAGAAGGAAAGCGTGGAATCCACCACTTCGGAGACAAGGAATCCCTGGATCCAGGTGAAACGGAACCATTTCGCTGGATTCAGTCCGACCTCCAGGCGGGGAAATGCGGGGGTACGGCCCGAAAAGATACCGGCACCGGCGTTGTTTTCCCCCCAGGAGAATTGCTCCATGAACAGTCCCGCGTGTCCCCATTTCCAGGCATAGCTCACCCCGCCGCGGCACTCCCAGTAATCCCGCTTCCCCCCCGAAAAGATTTTCAGGTTGGAGGCCCCGATGCGTTGGTTCTGAAAATCCCTGGCGGTCAGCTCCACCGACTCGTGGTTGTCCCTCAAAGAGCCCCAGAAGCTGAACTTTCCCACGGTTGACCATGCCTCCACGCCGTTCCACCAGTGGTAAAAGGTCCCGTTCCCGTTCACCCACACATCCGCGCCCAGGATGGGATTCACCGTGACCCGGAAGAGCGAATCGCTGTAATAGAATGCATCGAACCGTTTGTCCCCGTGATTCTTCTGCCAGAGCCAGCTCACAGCCGGCTTCTTTCTGTGGTCCGGCCCCTGACCCCGTTCCGGCTCCTGTCCCCCGTCAATCTCCTTCCCGTAATCCTTCAGGTAGAAATCCAGCTCCGACTGCTGTCTCCCGGTCAGCCGCTCCCGCTGTCCGTCCGCCTCCTCCAGCTTTCCGGCGATCAGTGTCCGGGACCAGGGCTTCACCAGGGAGTAAAGGTCAATGATCCCTTCCGAAGCCAGCTCGTCCAGAAACAGGTAGATCCCTTCATTGGAGATATGGGTGGGGACATGCTGTGCGGCCGCGGGGAGTCCTCCGCACAGCACAAGGGCTGTAATAAGAAGGATCCGCATCATCGGTACAGCATGCTTGCATTTTCGATCCAGGCCACCCCGCCCTTCTCTTCGTCGATCAGTTGTTGCACCGCCTCCGGGGTGATCTTCACGGCCCCCATCATCCGGCAGGTTTCCGCATCCAGGGAGGTGACGAACCGGACCCCGATCCGCCGTGTCTTCTCCAGCATGGCCAGCGCCGTCCCCGCATTGTTCTCATACTGCTTCTCCATCCGCTCAAAGATCCGGTGGTGGTCCCCCTCCTTAAAAATATCCGCAAATGCCTTGTTCCCCAATCCGTCCCCACACTCGGCCAGGATCACCAGCGTTCCGCCGTCCTGCACGAAGGATGCCGCGTTGTGGATGGACTTGTGGGTCTGGATGAAGTTGATGTCCTTGGGATAGCCCCCGGCACCGGCCACCACCAGGTCGTAACGCCTGTCATCAACCACCCTGAAATAACTGTCGTACCGTTCGCATACCTCCAGGAAGTCCTCATACCCCGACCCGAAATGCATCTCGCATACCTCCCGTTTGCTGTCCAGGATGGCAAGGATCTCCAGCCGGTCGGGCAGGTAAGTGCTGATCTCCTCCAGGTCCATGGCCAGCGGGTTCCCGTCCAGCTGTCCCGACTGGCATCCTTCCCGCAGGGTCCGGGTCCTGAAATCCAGGTAGAGGCTGTGGTTCTGCAGGATGGAACGATAGCCCGCCAGTCCGGGGAACAGCAGCTTCCGTCCTCCCCCGAATCCGGCGAAATAATGGTGCAGCACCGAGCCGAAGGTGATCAGCAGGTCATGCTCCGGGATCTCTTTCCGCAAAGTGATCTTGGTCCCCCGTGAGGTGGTTCCCAGCCTGATCAGCGTTGCCTCATCCCTGCTGTCATGGTGGACGAACCTGAAATTCCGGAAGGTTTCCCCGTAACTCTCGAGGGACTCCTCCCCGGTCTGGGGCGGATGGGTCCCGTAGGCAATGTAAAAGGTGATGTCGTCCCGTTTGAGTCCGTTCTCCATCAGCACCTCCGTGAGAAGCGGCAGGTACAGCGGGTACTGGCACAGCCGCGTCTTGTCGCTCACCACGATCCCCGCATCGCGTATCTTTGATTTCATCATGTAGAGGCAGGAGCGCAGATCGCGGGTGAAGCCGCTGGAGGAAACCGCCAGGGGAGGTTCGGTATGGCTCAGGGGGACCGCCTTGTCCGGCATGTTGAGAGAGAGAGTGGTATGACCGTATTTGAGGTGTCGCTGGTTCATGGATTCAATGGGTTACCATCCAACTGGTACAAAATATACGAATTTAAGAAGAATGGAGTGAAACATGTCGCGGGATTCGGAAAAATTATGATTATTCCGCGGAGCAGCGGAAATATCGGTACCCCGACCATATTTCTTTTCAGCACATACCGGCACCCGGGGCGGGGATGGGGACTTTGAAGAGGCATCAGAACTCCGGGCACGGGATCATGCGGGGCTTCCGCCTTTCCCGGCTGGTCTTGAATTCATAGGTGATCGAGATCTCGTGGGCCCCGCCGGTGGAGGAGACCAGGTTGGATACGGTAAAGTCGTAGCTGTAGCCCACCCTGAGCTGGTCCATTTTGTATCCCACCAGAAAGGCGATGGCATCCCCCCTGGGATCCTCGCTGATGATGGGGATCCCCCGGTACCAGAAGCCCAGCATCAGCGGAGCCTTGTACCAGTAAAGCCCCAGGTCGAGCTGGTTGTACACCCACTGGTGCCTGAAATTGAAGGCCAGTGAGAGGGACTCGTCAATGGGATTCAGCAGGCGGCCTTTTTTGATCACCTGCGCCCCCCCGAAAATCGTTAATTTGACGGGCCACCGGGCCTGGGTATAATACAGCCCGTAATCGGGCCGCAGCATGTGGTCCACCGAGAATCCCCCCCAGAACCGGTCGGAATATCCCAGCAGCGAGGCGGCAAAATCCACATCCGATTTCCGGTCCTCTCCCGGCTGCTCGATGGTCCCCCCGGTGGTCCCCCCGCTGGTCAGTTCGTCATTCCAGGTGAGTTTGAAATAGTCGATCCCCTGCTGGGTGAAATTGAAGTGGATCCCGGGCCGCAGGTGGAAGGCCTCGGTGACCGTGATGTCGTATGAATACAGCACCCCGATGTTGGTGAGGCTCAGATCGCCCGTCCCGGCCACATCGTTGAGCATCAGGATTCCCACCCCGCTGTTGAAATTCTCGAAGTAGTGATCGTAGGAAAACGTGTAGGTGACGAAGGTGCCGGGAAGTTCGGGCCACTGGTTCCTGTATACGGCAGTTACCCGGTCCATCTCTGTGGCACCTGTGAAGGAAGGGGCCAGGTACAGCTGGTTGGCATAGAACTGGGTGAATTGAGGGTCCTGTCCCTTTGCCAGGAAAAAAAGGCCTGACACCAAAACCAAAAGTACGTACCTCTTCACCAACGGAGATCTGTTTTAGCTAAAAATTTACCGGCTTTTAAATTATTATTGAAGATATTTCGAATCTTCAACCCATCCAATCAAAGTTATGAACATATGAAGATTCCCTGATATCTTGTTTTTTACCAGCCTGTTTTAAGAAATTAAACGAGATTTGTTCGAATTGGTTACAAAACCGGACGGTTTTGGGAGGGGGGTGTTGCAGAACAGGCAATGCCTGAAAATTACAGGAATGCTGCAAAATATGACGGGATTCGCAGAGCGGAATTTGCTATCATCCCGTTTAAATGTTCAGCCTGTCATTGGAAGATGAAAGATATTTCTTCATTTCCGCTTCGATAAACTCTTTTATTTCCTTCCATTCCAGTTCCTGTCTGCGCAAAAGAACAGGCCAGTCTGAAAGGTCAATATCATCAAAATAAACCAGGCCTTTAATCACATGCATATCTCCTTCCTGCCCGTATTTGATTTTATAAAAATCAATGATTTCGTGTAGTTCGTACCTCCTGTCTCTGAGGGCAAAATAGATATCAATAAAATCCTTTGAGCGCTGGCCGCTGATTGAAATTGCGTTAAGTTTCATAGCAAGGATATCCGGCTCAGACAGGACCAATATCCCCTCCAATACAGAAGGTTCCTGAATAAGAGTATACCTGTGTGCGATGATATCGATGTTTGTCTCCCCGATATGTCCCTTAATCGTATCGGGTGCTGTATAGTAAAGCTGCAGATGATAGTCCTGTTGCAGAGACTCAAGTAACCTGGAGGTATCGAAACTGAAATCCGAAAAAAGACCAATATCAGCTGAAATCCTGTGTCCATAGTACAAAGCCAGGGCTGTTCCACCCGCCAGATGGAACCCTTTCAGATATTCCTTCTTCTGAAGTGATTTTATGAGGTCCAGCATGTCCTGCCCGATTGCCTGCGTATATAACTTTTGAATGAAGGTAATGGCACATTAAAATACAAAGAAACGAAATTGAGGGTTTTCGGATCAAGATAGTTCAGGCTGGTCAGCACCTGTATAATGTTTTCTGCACCGTAGTAATCCACGATGAGCATTATCTCTTTAGATGTTCCCAGCGTAAAAATCCTCTCGATAATCAGTCTCCTGGATTTTTCAGCATCAAGTTCCGTGAAATCAACATCCCAGAAATATTGGCGCTTTACATCCTGTAATATGTCTTTCTTTTTGGGCATTCACAATCTATTACAGCTTAAATATACCAATAATACCAGGGATATTTAAGTCATAGCGTGATATATTAGCTATGTTAAATGATTCCATGTTGCTACTTTAAGTACCCCCGTTTTCAGAAGACAATCTGACGACAATAAACTTCCCAATGTTCTTGATGTTCTGGACGACAAATTCCCGGAACCAGCGAAGGCCGGGGGGATTCCACCGCTGGGGATGGGTGTTTATGATGATCCTGCCGGGAAGCTTTCCATTTTTTGCCAGTCCGGCCAGGTGGGGGGTGCTCCTGATGGTAAGGTTGAACCCGGAAGCCACCTTATCCCTTACGTTCGCATCGCTTCCCCGCCAGGAGCGGCCTGTATCGGTGATGTAGAATACCTTCGAATAATCCACATCGAAATAGGGCTCCGCCACGATGCCGTGGTCCCGGTAGTCGTATTGCTCCCATAGCTTCCGGTTGTCCCACTTTGACAGCGGGCTCCCGTGCATGCAGATGGTCTTCACCGGGGCCAGTGCCCTCAGCCGTTCCAGGTGCTCCCCGAACAGCTTGACCGCCCGTTCCATCACCCCCCCGGCCAGGGTCAGGTCCTCGTAATGATACCCGATCTCATGCCCCATTGCGGATATTTCCCTGATGATCCCGGGATCAAAACTCTGGGGGACGATCCTGAAGTAATAGGTGGCCGGGATGCCCAGTGCATGCTCCAGCTGTGCAAACCGCAGGGCATTCCCCGGAAGCCTGTCCACATCATGCCGCAGCACCGTCACCTTCCGCTCTTCCTCCTCCTCAATGAACCGGAGGAAGGTTTTAAAAACATACCCCGAATCGGCCAGGGCCTGCAGCAGTTCCCTATATGTTGCGACCGTGAAATCCAAAAGATGATTGCTTTGGTTCTAAAGCTACAAATTTATCTGAATGGATCTGAAAAAGGCAGTGGAGATGGGACTGGTGTCTAAGACGGGAGATAAGAACCAGACGATCTATAAACAAAACGATTCTGATAATTCGGATCTTCCTTCATAATTTTTTTACTCTCAGGCCAGTTTTCAATAAACCAGACCAAGAATCCGGTAACGTCGATCTTTTTCTCGAGGAACCTGGTTCGATTGTGAGTCATTTCTTTCTGTAAATCATGTTTTTTTAAGAGTTCTACTCCTTTCTGAATGGCTTTAAGCTGATCTGAAGTGTTTTCTTTAAAGCTGAACAAAAGACCATATTCTTTTTCTTCATCTGTGTATCCCAACCAATTTTCATTCAAATAAATTGCCGGGATACCCAATACCGCACTTTCAGAAGCCATGGTGGCACTTTCACCAAAAAATAGTCTGGCATGGGCTAAAACATCATGCATTTTTTCGGGAGGTATTTGTATCAGGTATTCTTGAATCTCTTCTGGCACAGTTTTTTCTGCAGAGATAAAAACTTTCGAAAAGTTGGAAAATGCTTCAACGGCTTTTATTTTATTATCATCAGAAAAACCTGACAGACTCCTGTCATGGAAAGCTTCCCAGCTTACAAACCGCATGATTACATAAGATTCCTCTTTTTTAATACCAAGTAATTTTGCTGCTTTTTCTCTTTCTGGAGGCTTGAATCTTTTGGGATGCATGTAAAGCAGTTCAAGGTTCCCGTCAAATCTTATTTGATCTTTTCTATATGTGTTCCCGAATGACTTTGCGGTCAGCAAAGCTGAAACGAACTTGCAGAATACTTTATCGTAAATACTTGTGGATTCAGTGTCTTCAATACTAATATGTGATTTTCTCATGAAGAATCCTGCCAGTGATAGATAAGGAGATCCCATGGAAAGGATCATGTCAATATGATGCCGGCGGATAAATGAAATACTTGTGATCGTGTTTGAGATCAAGACCTTCGCTTTCGAAAAGATACCTTTTCCAGGCCTTTGTAGAAGTCCATATTCGATTTGATAATAATTCAGAAGGGATTTACTTACATCCTTTTCACTTGCCAGCCAGAATATACTGTGTCCTGCTTCTATAAGCAAAGACCTGGCAATTCGGAAACAATGAATTTGTGCAGGATGATGTGTGGTAAAAAGAATGTTCATTTCAACCGGTCCCGGAATATTTATAAAGATAGGAGAACGAGAGTGCAAGTCCCAAAAGAAAACCAGGGATATTTACTTCGCACAATTTGTAATGATGAAAAGTGTTAATTTTGAACACACAGGGTGATAAATACTATAACCGGCACATAAAGAGGAAACAGCAGGAATGCCGAAATTACTGGATATCATCGAACAACCCGAGAGGAGGCGCCTCGAATTTAAAGCAGAACTTCCTTCCGGGACTGAGCTGGCGAAAACCGTTATTGCCTTTGCCAATGATGCCGGCGGAGATTTCTACCTGGGCATACAGGACCATCCCCGGGAGGTCACCGGGTTGGATGAGGAAAGACTCATTTCACTTGAGGAAAGGATCAGCAGTATGATTCATGATCAGTGCACACCTGTCATTCTGCCGGATATCATGTTCATGAATCATGAAGGCAAACATGTCATTGCAGTTAAGATCCATAAAGGAAACACACCTCCATATCATTTAAAAAGCAAAGGGGTGGAAGAAGGAACCTATATCCGCGTTGGTTCCACAAACCGGCAGGCATCTTCAGAGATCATTGCAGAACTCAAACGACAGAGCCGGGGGATTTCATTCGACAGCGAACCGGTTTTCCAGAAAACTGCAGGAGAAATTAACATCGCTTCTCTGGAGCAAATATTCTTTGAAAAAACCGGAGAAAAGCTTACCGGGCAGGTAATCTCCAAGCTGGATCTGATTAAACGGGAACAAGGAAAAGAACTTCCGACCAATGCATTGATTCTGCTTTCGGACGATGAATTGAGGAATCGGTTGTTCCCTTATGCGAAAATCGAGTGTGCACGATTTAAAGGATCCATTCCAGGTAATTTCATCGACCAGAAGACCATTGACACACATGTCGGGTTACAGGCCGAACAGGCATACCAGTTCGTTCTGCGACATATTTCCCAGGGTTCTGCCGATTACGAGGGTGTTTACCGTAACGATCGCTGGGAATACCCTGTGATTGCTATCAGGGAGGTTCTTCGGAATGCTGTTATCCATCGCGATTATTCACTTACCGGCATCGATATCAAGGTGGCGATCTTTGACGACAAAATCGAAGTTACCAGCCCTGGAAAGCTCATGCCGTCGGTGGATTTCAGCGATATGGAATCTGGCCAGTCGAACATCCGGAACAGGGTCCTGGCACCGGTTTTCAAACGTCTGGGAATTATTGAACAATGGGGAAACGGATTGAAGCTGATCCATGCAGAACTGCAGAAATACCCGGAAATTGCATTTTCCTGGAAAGAACCGGGAATTTCGTTCAGGATCACCTTAAGCAAGAGGAGTTACGAAGCCCCAGCCGAATTACGGCCGGAATTGCAGGAAGCGCAGCACGAGTTACAGCACGAGTTACAGCACGAGTTGGATAGTGAAAGTCTGTACAGTAAAGTGCTCCGGTTGATATCGGAGAAAACCTCCTCAACGAGTGAACTTTCATCAGCACTCGGACAAAAATCCATCTCGGGACAGCTGAAGAGGGTACTGATGAAGTTAAGAAAGGATCGATTGATTGCGTGGACAGAACCGGAAGCGGAAAAAAGCTCGCGGCAGAAATACAGAATCACACGGCGAGGAGATGCATTTCTGAATTTATTGGATCGCAAATAGTTCCTTATGGGTAATTGGCTAAAAAGCGATATATTTCTGTCTGCCGGAAAGGTTTAATCTAATTAAGTAGTTATGGAGAAAAGTTTCAAAATTCCGAAGAACAATTAAGGAAAGAGAATTATCCGGCATTAGATAAGTTGTACAGAATTTTTATCAGTGAAGGGGGTCAGGCCAAACCAGATTAATTCATGAATAAACCAACAAATAATATATACGGGCTTTCAGAACGAGATAAAAAAACCATCCGGGATATTTTACGAAAATACCCAAAAGTTAAAACCGTCTACTTGTTTGGTAGCCGTGCTAAGGGTAATAATAATCCTGGAAGCGATGTTGATTTAGCCATTATGAACAAGGGTCTGGACCTTAAAACGATCATCCGGATAAAAAGTGAATTTGAAGAAAGCAGCCTGCCGTTCAGAGTTGATATTTTAAATTATCCACAATTGACTAATAAGGATTTAAAGGATCATATCGACCGAATTGGTATTCCATTCTTTAAATGGGCCAAAATTAAAAATCAATAACGCCACTCTCAATCCTGGTCCGGGTTTTTTCATTGAACTGTTCCCGGCGCTCTTCCAGATCGAAGGGTCTTTGGGTGACTAGATAATTTTGTGTAAACGCTAACTGAGAGGTGGTTTTCTCAAACTCCAAATTGAGAAAACCATCCTCAAAAGATTATTAATTGTAATTTTAATCAGTTAGCTATGAAGAAGAAACTTGACATTCCCAAAGACTTCTGGAAAGATTTTAAAGATCGAAAAGACTTTGATGAGTTTTTCAGTGAGCTTTTCAAAGAAGGGATCTCCCAGATGTTGAAAGCCGAGATGACTGATCATTTAGGTTATGAAAAACACTCCAAGGAAGGCAATAACAGTGGTAACTCCCGCAATGGGGATTACCCCAAAACTTTAAAAACAAGCCTTGGAGAAATCACTGTAAATGTACCGAGAGATCGTAATGGTGAGTTTGATCCCAAAGTCGTTCCAAAGCACGAAAGTCGTCTATCAGAGGAGATTGCCCAGGTTATTATTGGTCTTTATACCAGGGGCATGAGCACAACAGACATCCAAGAACAGGTAGAACAGATCTACGGAGTCCAGGTCGATTCTACCAGTGTATCCAATATTACCAACGCTATGCTAGATTCGATCAAGGAATGGCAGAATCGTCCTTTGGAGGAGGTCTACTTTGTGGTTTGGATGGACGGGATATCCATCAAGACACCGGCACAACGGTAAGGTGGTCAATAAAACCATTTATCTGGTCATTGGGCTTACCCAGGATGGCAAGAAACAAGTTCTGGGCATGTGGATCTCTGAGACCGAAAGTGCATCGTTCTGGATGAATGTTTTAACCGATCTGAAAGCTCGTGGGGTAAAGGATGTCCTCATTGCCAGTACCGATAATTTAACCGGCTTTACCGAAGCGATAAAGAGTGTATTCCCCGAGGCTGTAACCCAGATCTGCATCGTCCATCAGGTTCGTAACTCGCTCAGATATGTGGTTTGGAAGGAGAAGAAGGAATTTGCAGCAGATATGAAAGAAATCTATCATGCTGCCACCCTTGAGGCTGCTGAGCTAGCTCTGGATGGCTTTGAAAAGAAATGGAATCATAAATATGCCTATGCCGTAAAATCATGGCGGAAAAACTGGGAGGCGCTGACTCAGTTTTTTGAATATCCTCTGGAAATAAGGAAAATCGTCTATACGACAAATGTTATCGAAAGCCTGAACCGGGGGATCCGGAAATACACAAAAACCAAATCCGTATTTCCTCATGACCAGGCAGCTCAAAAGGCAGTCTATCTGGCAATTACCAATATCGAGAAAAAATGGACCATGCCGATCCGGGACTGGGGCATGATCCTGCAACAGTTTTTGATTAAATTTGAAGAGAGATGCAGAATTTAAATTTAGGCGTTTACACAAAGTTTTCTAAAGACTCGGGTCTTTCGGTGGCATCGATGATCACCTCGTAATTGATCTCCTCTGGCTCTACACCTTGCTCTTTCATGCTCCTGACAAATCCGTCCCAATCGACCCGTTCACCCTCTTTCATCCGGGTCCAACT
>Ga0272443_10000525_pt1 | contig 69807 bp, 70 predicted proteins | sample SSMAcet12_FD_193581 | JGI IMG/M metagenome (GOLD analysis project Ga0272443, IMG submission 193581) | Marine sediment archaeal communities from Little Sippewissett salt marsh, Falmouth, MA, United States - SSM-Acet-12 | ecosystem: Environmental > Aquatic > Marine > Wetlands > Sediment ...
GCCCGGCATATGAACGCCCTCGATGTGGAGGTGCTGGGTATTGACTGGCGGCAGGATATCGGTCAGGTCCGCCGGACTTTGGGGCAAAAAAAAGCCGTCCAGGGGAACCTCGATCCCGCCGTACTGTTTGCCCCCCGGGAAGAGGTCAGAGCCAGAGCCCACCGCCTCCTTAACGCCGCGGGCCCGGAGCCTGGACACATCTTCAACCTCGGTCACGGGATCCTCCCCGCCACCCCCATGGATAACGCCATCGCCCTGGTCGAGGCGGTCCATGAGTACCAGGATTAGATGATGAGCAGGCAGGGGAACGGGCAGACGGCCATCCTCATGCTGAACATGGGAGGACCGGACAATCCCGAGGCCATCCGGCCTTTTCTGAAAAACCTCTTTTCCGACCCTGCCATCCTCCGAATCCCTTCTCTTGTCAGGAATCCCCTCGCTTCCTTCCTGTCGTCAAGGCGTGCCCGGAAGGTCAGGCCGAGGTATGAGCTCATAGGGGGCAAAAGCCCCATCGGCGAGATCACCCGGAGTCAGGCCCGGGCCCTCGATGAGGCCCTGGGATCCCGATTCGGGCCGGTGCTTCCCGCCTTTTCCTACTCGCACCCCATGATCCGGGACGCGGTCACGTCAGCCCAGGCCGGGGGGGCTAAAAACCTGATCGCGCTCTCTCTGTATCCCCAGTACTGCTCGGCCACAACCGGGAGCTGCCTGGAAGACCTCTCCATGGCCCTTCCCGGAACTGTTTTCGAGACCTCAACCACCATTCTCGACACGTGGCCGGACTTTCCCGCCTACCTTGACGCTCTCGCTCTTACAGTGACCGAGGCGCTGGAAAGGATCCCTCCCGGACCCAGAGATGACGCCGTCGTCCTTTTTTCCGCCCACGGCATCCCCGCTTCCCTCATCCGCAATGGAGATCCCTATCTCGGCGAGACCCGGCGCACCGTGGACGGGGTTGTCCAAAGACTCGGGCACAGGACATCCCGCCTGGCGTTCCAGAGCCGCCTCGGTCCCGTGAAATGGCTCAGGCCTTCCCTCGAGGAAACTCTCAGGGAACTCTCCGCCAACGGGGCGCCCCCTGTCGTCATCGTTCCCGTTTCCTTCGTCTCCGACCACATCGAGACCCTTTACGAACTGGACATCCAGCATCGCCGGGTGGCCACGGACCTGGGTTTTCCCTTCTTTGAACGTGCCCCTGCCCTCAACACAAGGCCGGATTTTATCCATGCCCTGGCAAAACTCGTACTGAGCGTAATGCCCTGATTCGATATCCAGGACGGGGAAAAACCAGCCGTTTTTAAATCCTGGATATTGAATTGAGAAAACCAAGGAGAGACAAGAATGTCTTCGGACCATAAAAAGATCGCGATTGTCGGAGGTGGGGTATCCGGCCTTGCGGCGGCTTATTTCCTGAAAAAAGAGGCCGAAAAGAAGGGCAGGCGCATCCAGGTGGATCTTTTTGAAAAGGAAGATCGCCCGGGGGGGAAGTTTGAGGCCAGGAAAAAGGAAGGGTACCTCGTTGAGGGGGGCCCGAACGGCTTTCTCGACAGCAAACCATGGACCATGGACCTTGTCAGGAAGCTGGGCATGGAGGATCGCATCCTCCCCAGCGACCAGGCCGCGGCCAGGAGGTTCATCTACTCCAGGGGGCGCCTGCACGAGCTGAAACCCTCTCTCCTCTCTTTTTTCCTACACGGCCCCCTTTCCGTCCGGGGCCGTCTTCGGATCCTGGCCGAGTACTGGGCTCCAGCCACCTCCAGGGGTGAGGACACCTCCCTGGCCGAGTTCGGGGAAAGAAGACTGGGCAGGGAAGCTCTGGAAAGGCTCCTCGATCCCATGGTGTCCGGCATCTTTGCCGGGGATCCCTCCCGGATGAGCCTGCGCGCTTCCTTCCCCCGCATCGCTGAGTTGGAAGACAATTTCGGCGGCCTCACAAAGGCGATGCTCCGAATCCGGTCGGACAAGATGAAGGCCAAGAAGCGGGGAGAGGATGTGGGTGTTTCCTCCGGCCCCACCGGCCCCGGCGGCGTTCTGACCACTTTTAAAAACGGGGTGTCCGAGCTCACGGACCGCCTGGCTTTCGATCTGGGTGATCGCTTCCACCCGGAAGAGAACGCCCTCACTCTTAACAAAAGCAAGGGCCGCTGGAAAGTTGTCACCAGCCAGGGGGATTACATCGCCGATTCGGTAATCATGGCAACCCCTTCCGACATCACCGCCGGGATATTATCGCAGACAGCACCCGAGACCGCCGATCTCCTTTCCCGGATCCCATATTCCCCCATGGCCGTGATCGGCCTCGGTTATAACCTTGCCGACCTGAACCCGCCTCCCCACGGCTTCGGGTATCTCATTCCCTCGGAGGAAAAGATCCGCCTTCTCGGGGCTCTGTGGGATTCCAGCATTTTCCCGGGATTTCGGTCGGACGGGGATCGTTTCCTCATCCGGGCCATGGTTGGAGGAGCGCAGGACCAGGAAACCCCCGGCCTCCCGGACGGAGAGCTCCTGGACCTGATCCAAAAGAATCTTTCCCGGACCATGGGACTCTCGACGGCCCCCGTCTTCACGACTGTTTTCCGGTGGGAAAGGGCTATCCCCCTTTACACTGTGGGACACCTCGAACGGCTGGAAAGAGCGGAAAATGCCCTTCCGGACCGGGTCATCCTTACGGGGAACGCCTACCGCGGAGTGGGGATCAACGACTGCGTGCGGGAGGCTGAAGCCGCGGCCAGGAAAGCCCTGGATTCCCTGGATCACCGGTAACACGCAAATGGAGATATCGGGGGGGATGCCGGTACAGGGTCCCCGACATCCCCCTTTTCCCCGGTGAAGACCAGCAGCTTTTTTATGCGTTCGGGAAATTCGGGCGCAAATCGTATCAGGTCATCGTTTTCTGAACGTACTGACGGATTTCCCCCCGGGTTTTCGCTCCGGGAGTAACGAAGTTGACACCGTGAAGGTATCGGCCGCGTGCTTCCTTGACATGGATCACAGCCGCGCCAACGGAAATCTCCTCCTCCCCGCCGGGAAGGGTGAACCTCAGGGTCAGGATCCCCTCTGCCGGCCGCTTCTCCCCTAGGAGCAGACCGGCCCCATCCTCACAGATCTGGACGATCTCACCAGGGATGACCTCCCTGCCGGAAATGAGCCGCGCGGGAAGGTGACAACCAACCCGCCGGGTCGCGCGCTGAGGTGACCACAAGAGCTGGTTCACTTTCTCCCCCAGCGCTCTCATATCCACAGGTTTATTGAGGAACCCGTCGCAACCGAGGTGAAAAATTTCCGTCACGGCATCGGTTTTCTCTCCGTTAACCAGGGCAATAATGGGGATCTTCGCCGTTTCCGGGGTGTGCCTCACATGATGAACGACCTGCCTGATCTCATCTTCCCCCGCATCCACATCGGCGATCAGAAGATCGGCCTTTCGAGGGCCGGCCAGGGCATCCATGGCCGCGGAAACTCGCGAGACGGCAAGCACCTCGCACCCGGAGCTCAGAAGATGGTCCCGGATCTCCTCGCTCTTCTCTCCCTCCGGACCCAGGAAAAGAATCCTTCTTCTTCGATCAGAAAAAGCGGTCACCTCTCACCCCCTGTTCCAGCAGGCCTCGTCAGGCAGCAGTTCTGCAGGGGGCCGGAGGCGAAAACGGTTCCATGCGGCCTGCAGACCCCCTTTTCGAGGCAGATAAGATTCAGGTGGATTGGGAGATCGTCCTCTGGAAGGAACAGCTTCCCCAGGATGTGAGGGATTTTCACCCTTATGGTTTTTGGCGACGGCCATCCAGGCCTTCCGTCGACGCGGTGAACACCCGGGGTCAACGGGAAAAGCCAAAATCCCGTACGAAAAAAGGCAGACAGACAAAGGGATTTCCGGCATGACCCCTTCCGCCGAAGCCTGGCGGTTCTCCCAGAGGGAATGGAATTTTTTCAGATCCTTAAAACCGAGAATTGTACTCCGGTGGACGGAATTCCCGGGGGGAATGGTCTTCTTCTGCTCATCAAAGGCAGGGGACCTGGCCGGAAGCGAAGGCTTGCCGAAATGATCTTCAAGCCGCATCCTGATGGAATCAGCCGAAAGATTCATGATCATGCCTTCACATTCATTGAACCTCGAACAGCAAAGGCCGGACACCGTCTTCCGATTCAGACAACCTGCGACTTTTTTTCAGAAGAAGGGCCCGGCCCAATGGAAAAATTTTGCAGAGTGACCCTGTAAGCCGAGTTCTGTAACCTTCTTCACCGGTCGGTTCCGGCCCTGCCGGACCTTCCCCGCAAAAAAGGCGGCGACCATTCATCTGGGACCACCGTTGCCGGCGGCCTCAAGCAGCCTACCCGGGAGCTTCGAACGGGCCGTCCTCAAACGCTCCTCTATTTGGCCTTGCACCGGATGGGGTTTGCCAAGCTGCCGGCGTCACCGCCGACACTGGTGAGCTCTTACCTCACCTTTTCACCCTTACCCGTCTTCGTTGCGCGCTGCGCAACTACGCCGAGGTAAACCCCTGACGAGGCTTGCCACGTCGCAGCTCGAAGAGCGAAGACGGGCGGTTTTCTCTCTGTGGCACTTTCCCTGGGGTCGCCCCCGGTCGGTGTTACCGACCATCCTGCCCTTTGGTGCTCGGACTTTCCTCCCGCCTTCGCAAAAGCTGCAGCGGGCGGTCACCCGGGTCACTCCACAAGTTCCAGTTTAGCTCAACATTTTCAATTGGGAAATTTTTTGCCTGGTTTTTCGGGGGATTTTTCCAAAAAAAGGGGTTTTTACTGCCGCACGGGCCCCCGGGCATCGATGGCGAGGTTCGCCATCCGGTCGGCCTCCTTGTTTTTCTCCCGGGGCACGTGGGAAAAAAAGACTTTCCGAAAGGATTCAAGACCCTTTACCGCCTGGAAATAGAGCTCCTGAAGACGGGGGTTCCTGACACGATACTCACCCTTCATCTGCCGGACAAGGAGTTCACTGTCGGAATAGATCTTCAGTTCCGTCAGCCCAAGGCGCCGGCCTTTGTCAATCCCCAGTATCAGGGCTCGGTATTCGGCCTCGTTGTTCGTGGCTTCTCCGAGATATTCTCCCATTCGCAGGAGGATCTCGCCGTTTTTCTCCAGCACAAGCCCGGCCCCTGCCTGCCCGGGGTTTCCCCTCGAGGCCCCGTCCACCCTTAGGATCCCTTCCCCCTCCACTTCATCGAAACGCCGGGCGGCCAAGGAAAGGACCTTCTTAAGGTCTTCCCGGGTCATCCCGGGAAAAGCCGCCAGGGTCGAGTCAACTTTGAGATGCTCGGCAAGAAAACCGAGGACCTTTTTTGGATCAAACGTGGTCGACATAAATGATCCGGCCGCAGTTGGGGCAGGTATGGATCCCGCCGTGGGCCAGAACCTGGTTGTAAAGCTGCGGAGGGATCATCATGAAGCACCCGTTGCAGACCCCTCCCGTCACCCGGACCAGGCCTTTACCCCGGTAACGCTGAAAAACTTTCTGATATTTGGCCAGGAGCTCCGGTTCGATGAGGCTGGCTTCGACATCCCGGGTCTTCTGAAGGTCCTCCTTCTCATTCTGAATTTCCTTCAACCGTTTTTCCACCTCCGTTTTCTTCGTTTTGAGGGATCTCATCCCCTCGTCAAGCTGCTGCTGGATCTCCAACAAACTTTCCTCCAGGAGATCCTTTTCTTCCTTAAGTTCCCGGATCTGTCCTTCCAGATCCCCCCGGCGCTTCCGCGCAAACTCGTTTTCCCTTTGCACGGCCTGATATTCCCGCTGGGTCTTTACGGCAAGGGCGCGGGCCTGGCTGCGGCGCTGCTGTTCCTTCGCTTCCTCCACCTCGCTCGAGAGTTCGGAAAAACGCCCCTCAAGCTCCTCCAGGGACACCTGAACCTGCTTCAGCCGTTCTTCGACATCTGCCACGCCTTGTTCTTCCTCTTTCAGCTCCCTTGGAATTTTCTCTTCTTCCAACTGGAAAGCGACGATCTTTTCGTCCGTTTCCTGAAGGTGAACCAGTCTATCCAACATTTCTTTCACTCTTTTCCTCCTTGACCTTTCCCGAAACTCCTTGCTTTTTCCCTTTCAGGTGATTGTTGTAAAAGGGTCTTTTTCTTTCGCGTAAAGAAGGGGCACATCCCATCCCCTTTTCTTAAATTCCCCGACGATCCTTTCCCCCAGACGAAGCATCCCGTACCTTTCCGGAGCGAAATGACCCACATCCAGGATCGAAAGGTTCCTCTCCTGGGCAGACCGGGCCTCATGGAACTTGATATCCCCCGAGATATACAGCTGGGCGCCGGCCAGGTACACCGACGGGAGGAGAGAGCCCCCGCTTCCCCCGCAAATAGCGACCTTCCTGACCTTGCGTCCCGGACTCCCCACGATCCTGACAGCCTTCTGCCGTAAGGCGTCCTTTACCTGCACTGCGATATCCCCGAGGGACTTGGCTGAGGGAAGCAATCCGACCACCCCGATGCCAACCCCCTGCGGTTTGCCCTTCAGGGGGGAAACATCAATGACGGGCACCTCATACGGATGCGCCTTTTTTACGGCCTCAAGGACACCGGCCAGCCGTTCTTCCGGGACCTGAACCTCCAGCCTGGTTTCTCCGACGGCCTCCCTCTGACCGCGAGAACCGATGACGGGGCGGGTTGTTTCATTCCCCAAAAAAGTCCCCTCTCCCCTGGTTGCAAAGGAGCAGTCACTGTAAGGACCGATCCTCCCCCCTCCAGCCTGGAAGATGGCCCCGCGGATCGTCTCTAGAAAGGACGGGGGCATAAAAACCACCACCTTGTAAAGACCGGGGCCGGTGGGGTGCAGGACCTCCCTCTCCTTAAGGCCCACAATATCGGCCAGGGAGGCGTTGATGCCTTCAGGGGAGGCATCCAGGTTCGTATGCGCACTGAAAACCGCAAGCCCCCCCTGAACGGCTTTCACGAACGCCTCTCCCGAAGGGCTATGGATGTTTCCTGGGCCGAGGGCCTCGAACAGGAGGGGATGGTGGGTCACCAGAAGATCCGCTCCGGAGGCAAGGGCCTGCTTTACGGTGGACACGGATGCGTCCAGGGCCAGCATGACCTTTCCCGCCGGGCGCATGGTGTCTCCGCACTGGAGTCCCACAGGGTCCTCCGGAAGGGCCGTTTCCCCGGGGGCCAATCTCTCGATAATCTCTAATACCTGGGCAATAGTCGCTGTATTCATCCTCGGAAAAAATGAAAAAGGGTGCACTCTTTGGAGTGCACCCGCGCTGTCTGCTTTCAAGGCCGCTGGAAAATCCCCAGGGGTTTCTTATCCAACCTCATGACCTGGTTTTCCTTCCGCGGCGATACGCTTGCTGGCAAACACCATATATTCTGCAATACCCCTTCTTTCAAAGAAGATTTCTTCTTGGTGGGCCCACTCCGACTCGAACGGAGGACCTACCGGTTATGAGCCGGTGGCTCTAACCAACTGAGCTATGGGCCCGGATTTTAAGTATCTTGAATCGGGCGATCTGTCAACAACTGCCGGGCCTGATTACCCGGAAAAGAAACCGATCCGGTCAATCCTCATAAAACGGCCTGAGTTTCCTGCATCGGCTCGGGTGCCTCAATTTCCTCAAGGCCTTGGCTTCGATCTGCCGGATCCTCTCCCTGGTTACGCTGAAATTCTGCCCAACTTCCTCAAGGGTGTGATCGGTCCTCTCGTCGATCCCGAACCGCATCTTCAGGACCTTTTCCTCCCGGGGGGTGAGCGTTTCCAACACCTCTCTGACGTGTCCTTTGAGGCTGGCCTGGACTACGGCGTCTCCGGGGGAAATGACCTTTTTGTCCTCGATGAAGTCCCCAAGATGGCTGTCCTCTTCCTCTCCTATGGGTGTCTCGAGGCTGATGGGTTCCTTGGCGATCTTGAGCACCTTCCGGACCTTGTCGAGGGGAAGCTCCATCCTCTGGGCAATTTCCTCAGGCATGGGCTCCCTCCCGAGCTCCTGGACGAGCTGCCTGGAGGTCCGGATCAGTTTGTTAATGGTTTCGATCATATGGACCGGAATCCGGATGGTCCGGGCCTGGTCCGCGATCGCCCGGGTAATGGCCTGCCGAATCCACCATGTCGCGTAAGTGGAGAATTTGTAGCCCCGGCGGTATTCGAATTTATCGACGGCCTTCATGAGGCCGATATTCCCCTCCTGGATCAGATCCAGGAACTGCAGCCCCCGGTTTGTATATTTTTTGGCGATGCTTACGACCAGGCGGAGATTGGCCTCCACGAGTTCCTGTTTGGCATCCCGGGTCTTGGCTTCGGCGAGACGGATCCGGGTTCCGTCCTCCATTATCTCGGCACAGGTCATCCCGGTGCTTTTCTCGATCTCCTTCATTTTCCTGCGGGCTTCCCTGACCAGCTGGCGGTAGGTCTCCAGCTGGGCAAGAGACATTCCGGCCTCCTTGGTCGCGGCCTTTTCTTTCCCCTCCCTGGCCATTTTCAGCAGCTGCCTCATCCTCCATTCGGACATCTTCGTGCGTCGATAGATGTTGTCGATACGCCCTTGATATCGGATGATCTTCTCCTGCAAGGCCGTCACCCGGGAGGAAAACCGCACCACCTGGCGTGTATTGAGACCGAGGTTCTTGATGTCCCTCGCAATTTCCCTGGAAGCCCGCTGTATTTTCTTTCTGACCTCCCCGTCTTCCTCCTTCGAGACCTCCGAAAGACCGGTGCGGAGAAGCTCCATCCGTCCGGCTCTTCGCTCTACTCTCCGGATGATCTTGAGGGCTTCCTTCAGATACTCTTCCTCACGCTCCTGTCCGTTGTTTTCGGGAGCGCCCTGGTCTTCCTCATACGCGGTCTCTTCGCATACCTCTTCATCCAGGGCTCCCTCGGTGGTCTCGTTTTCGTCGGAGCCTTCGTCGGGGTCATAGAGAGTTTCCCGCAGCTTGGCCTCTCCAGACTCCAGTTTCGCACCCAGCCCGATAATCTCCCGGATACAGATGCAATTGCAGGCGACTGTCTCGAGGACTTCTATTTCCCCCTGTTCGATCCTTTTGGCTATCTCAACCTCCCCTTCCCGGGTCAGGAGGTTGATCTGTCCCATTTCCTTGAGATAGAGCCTCACCGGGTCGTCCGTTCGGCCGGCAAGACCGGTGGCAGGGGCAGCCTTCGGTGCAACGGTCTCCACCTCCTCGTCGGAATCCCCGGTTTCCTCCTCCTCATCCTCTTCATCCTCCTTGAAATCCACCTTGACATTCTTGACCTGGATCCGTCTGTCTGCGTCGATGATCTCGATGTCCATGTCTCCGAACATGCCGATGACCTCGTCGAGCCTCTCGGAAGATACAAGATCATCCGGAAGAGCGTCGTTTACCTCCTCGTAAGTCAGAAAACCCTGCTTTCTTCCCTTGGTGATCAGATCCGTGATATTTTTCTGTCCGTTTGTATTTTCTTTCATTCCCTGTTTTTACCTCCGGATGAATGATCTTCCCCAGTCCTGCCCCGCGAACGATCCGTTGATCTAAGGCGGCTCAACTCCCTCTGGAGATCTTTCCATTCCTCATTGAGCTTTCTGGTCTCTTGTTCAGATCCCCGTTCTACCGCCTGGGTCAGGCGTTCGCGTACGCTCCGGACCTTTTTTTCAAGCTTTTCCCTGGTATACAGGCAAAGCAGGTCGTCGAGAGCTTGTTCCGTTCCTTCAACGGGATCTTCGAGAGCCCACCTGGAAAAGGTGTTCTTCCAGTGATCACCAACGGTTTCCAAGAGTCCGGCAAGGGTAGCACCAGAAAATATTTTTTCAACCAGATCCGCAATTTCCGGATCCTGAATTTCTTGTGGTTTCATTAATTGGCGGGCTTTCGGCACCATTTCGGGGTCCCTTATCAGGATGTGGAGCAAGAGCCGCTCTCTTTTGGTACCCCGGGGTCTTTCAGGGTCCCCTTTTTCTACCCCGCCATGCCCGTTTCTAATTCCCTTCCTGGTCGCCAGTCTGGCCCTGAGATCATGCTGTTCGATGTGCAGTTCATCTCCGAACCATTTCAGGTAGGCTCCCAGCTTTGCCCTGTCTTTAATTTTACCCAAATATGGGACGATTGCATCAAATACTTGAAAGCGATCTGCGGGTCCGGATGCCGGGTGTTTCATCCGGGCATCATTACAGGCAAAAATGAGAATGTCCTGGGCATTGGAGATTCTTCCAAGAAGGTCCTGAACCCCTTTTTTGCGAAGATGGCTGTCCGGATCCTCCCCGGCTTCCAGGGGTGCCACCCGGACCTGGAGTCCCGCTTCGAGAAGGATCAACCCGCTTCGAAGGGCCGCTTTTCTGCCGGCCTCGTCGGAATCGAAAAGCAGCACGCACCGGTCGGTGATCCTTCGGACCCTAAGGGCCTGGGCTTCGGTGAGGGCGGTGCCGAGGACCCCAACAACGTTTCGAATCCCTCCCTGATGAAGGGAAATGACATCGAGGTAGCCTTCCACGAGGATAACCTCGGTGCTTTCCCGAACGTGGGGCGCCGCGACATCGAGGCCGAAGAGGAAGTCACCCTTCCGGTAGACAACCGTTTCCGGGGTGTTGAGGTATTTGGGAACCTGGTCACCGAAGACCCTCCCCCCAAAACCCAGGATCCTCCCGCTTAAATCCCTGATAGGAAAAACGGTCCGGTCCCGGAAACGGTCGTAGGGTCCTTTTCCCTCTTCCCCCTGGATCAAAAGGCCCGCCGCGATCCCGATCCTTTCCGGGAGTCCCTCTTTTTCCAGCTCGATCCCGATGTTCCTCCAGCCGGGAGGGGCATATCCGATCCCGAAGGCCTTGCCGGCATCGGAGTGGATGCCCCGGGAAGCGAGGTAATCCCTTGCTTTTCGACCTTTCTCCGATTTCAACAGGCACTCGGCGTAGAATTGGGAGGCGATCCTGTTGGCCCGGAAAATAAGGTCTTTTTCCCCCGTTCCGGTTCCGCTTCCGGAGGACGGCTGCGGAAGATCGATGCCTGCCTGGCCAGCCAGCTTCACGAGGGCGTCGGTGAAGGGGATCCCTTCAAAGAGCATAATAAACCTGATGACATCCCCGCCTGTGTCGCACCCGAAACAATGGAAGATCTGCCGGGCGGGGTTGACCATGAAGGATGGGGTTTTTTCCTGATGAAAGGGGCACAGGCCCTTGAAATTGGCACCGGCCCGCTTCAATTCCAGGTGCCGTCCGATCACATCCACGATGTCGCAGGCCTCCTTGACCCGGGTTATGGTATCTTCGTCGAAACGCATCGAATCAGTCCAGAACCCAAGGGCAAGAGTCCCAACAAGGCCTTAAGAAACAAACCTTTGTCAGGGAAAGAGCAGGCGCGTTTTTCCTCATGAATAAAATTACCATACCTTTATATAAATTATTCCTTGTTCTCTTTCCTCGGGCTTCCGGCTTGATGTGACCCCCGGGCTTTGGCCTACTCCTTCAGCTGGACCACCGTCACCCCTTCTCCGCCCTCGTTGAGCGGAGCCGACCCGAAAGACGCCACCCTCGGATCTTCCCGAAGGGCCTTCCTTATGGCTTTTTTCAGAGCTCCGGTGCCTCCTCCATGGACGATCCGCAGAGTCTGGAAGGAACCCATCAGGGACCGGTCAAGGAAGCGTTCAACCGAATCCAGGGCCTCCGGCACCGTTTTTCCCAGAAGACGAATCTCGGGCAGTGTCCCGATCGTTCCTTTGTAGGTCACCCCGCCCACCCTCCGGAAGGAAGGCGGATTAACCTCCCTTTCCTGCAGGGGTGCAAGATCCCTGGTGGGGACTTTCATGCGGATCCCCCCGCAGACAACCTCAGCCAAACCGTTTCCTGCGGTCAATCCCTCAACTTTTCCCTGAACGCCCAGGGAGAGGATCCTGACGTCGCTCCCGATCTTCACCGTCCCGCCGCCCTCTTCAGCCCTGATTGGCGGCATCTTCCGGGCGATCTCGGCTTTCATATCCACCAGCCCGCCCCGGAGGGTTTCTCTTGATTCCTCCCGGCTTTCCCGGGGGAGGTTCTTGAGGATTTCACGCCCTTTTCTCTCGATCTCCCGCAGCAGATCCCGCGCTTTAATCCTGGTCTTTTCCCTGATTTCCCGTACTTCTTTCCGGTACTTTTCCTGTCTTTGAACCTGGCGCGCCCGGGCTGCTTCCAGTTCGCCGGCTGTTTCCTCAGCCTTTCGCCGCGCCGCTTCCTTCCGGTCGACCTCCTCTCCCAGCCGCCCGAGGAGTTCATCCATCCTGGCGCCCCCCGCCCCGATGATTTCCCGGCCTCGCTCCACGACCGCCCGGTCAAGACCCAGCCGGCTGGCGATCTCGAGAGCGTAGCTCCTGCCCGCCGCCCCCATTCTCAGCGTGAACATCGGTTGGAGGGTATCGATATCAAAGAGGGTAGAGGCATTTTCTGCGGTATTGGACCGGAAAGCAAAATCCTTGAGCAGGTTGTGATGGGTCGTCACAGCCACGCAGGATCCCCGATCCTGGAGGGTCTCCAGGAGGGCCACCCCGAGGGCCGACCCTTCCTGGGGATCTGTCCCCGCTCCGAGTTCATCGATGAGAACCAAAGTTTCCCCGTCCGCCTCCTGGAGGAGCTGGGCGATGATCTTCACATGACCCGAAAAGGTACTCAGGTTCTGGGTGAGGCTTTGCTCATCGCCGATATCCGCAAAAACACGGGCAAAAACCTTCATCCGGCTCTCTCCGGCAACCGGGACAGGCACGCCGGACTGAACCATGAGGGTCAGCAGGCCCAGGGTCTTGAGGGCCACGGTCTTGCCCCCGGTATTCGGCCCCGTAATGACCAGAGCCGTTTTATCCCCCCCGACACCGATGTCGACGGGGATGCAGTCCATTTCCCGATCCAGTTCCAGAAGGGGGTGCCTGGCCTGTTTCAGCTCGGTCCGCACAGGATCCAGCCGGGGGAACACCCCCCCCAGGAGCTGCCCAAACCGCGCCTTGGCCAAAACCAGATCAAGCGTCTCCAGGGCTTCAAGGTTGACCGCCATCACTTCGCGGTGGGACCTCGCCTCATCGCTCAAGGATCGGAGGACCTTTCGAATCTCTTCCTGGATAAGGTTTTCGCTCCCGGCCAGATCGTTGTTCATTTCCACGGCAAAAAACGGTTCGACAAAAAGAGTCTGCCCGCTCTGGCTGCTGTCCTGAACAACCCCCTCGAACTCCCGGTGATATTCCGGTTTGGCCGGGACAACGTAGCGCCCGTTCCTCGTTGTGACAAAAGGCTCCTGAATTACCTTTGAAACGGAATGGCCCTTTATAAAACGTTCCAGCCTGCCGATCACGTTCTCCCTGAGGACCCGCTGCCTTTTCCGGGCTGCCTTCAAGCCGGGGCTTGCCGTATCGAGGATCTCTCCTGAGTCGGAAATGGAATCCTTAACGCTTTTTTCCCATTGGGCCAGGCTGGTCATCAAACCCGCAATGGCCTCAAGACGGGGCAGCTCCATTTCCGAATCCCGAAGGGCGCCCTTGGCAAGGCGAACCGCAACCTGGTTACCCATTAGGGAAAGAAGCTGCGCCGGGTCAAGAATGATCCCTTCCATCCGGAGGTTTTTCAGGATGGTGGAAACATCCGTGACCGATCCCAGGTTCGGAAGGGAGTGCTCGAGAAGCTTGAGGGCCTCGGATGTCATGGCACACTCTTCCCGAACCTCATCCTCTTTTTCGCAAGGGAGCAGTGACCCTACCCGGTCCCTCCCGGGACCGGACTGGGCACAGGAGGCCAGTTTCAGGAGTACTTCTCCATATTCCAGGACTTTCAGGGTATGGGCGTTCATGCACCTTGCCGGCACAGAGGCAATTAGAAAAACCTCGATCCCCGCCAGGGCAGGGAAGGAAATGGGGTTAACTGGAAAGGAGTTCCCGAACGATTTCGTTGACGGTTCTGCCCTCGGCCCGCCCTTTAATCCGGGGCATCAGCTCTTTCATGACCTTTCCGATGTCGCCCGGAGATGCGGCCCCAACCAGGTGGATAACCTCCTCGGCTATCCGGCGTACCTCTCCATCCGGAAGTTGCTCGGGCAGATATTGTAAAAGGATGGTCAGTTCAGCCTCTTCCTTGTCTACAAGATCCTGCCGTCCCCCGTTTTTAAAGGCTTCGATGCTTTCCCGGTGTCTTTTGACGGAGGAAGCAACCTCGGCGAGGATCTCTTCCTCGTTCAAGGGTTCCCTCTTGTCGATTTCGCGGTTCCCGATTCCTGCCAGAAGGAAGCGAAGGACGGAAACCTTTGTTCCGTCCTTCGCCTTGAGTGCTTCCTTGAGATCTTCCCGTATTTGGTCTATGAGATTCAATTTATCGAATTCGGCTTCTTTTTGACATCTTGGCCATTTTTTTCCGGGCCGCGATCATCTTTCGCTTACGCTGGATGCTTGGCTTCTCATAGTATTCCCGCTTCCTTACTTCGGAGAGAATTCCGGACTTCTCACACTGTTTCTTGAAACGGCGAAGGGCACCCTCAAAGCTCTCATTTTCCCTGACCCTTACACCAGGCATTCACAACCCTCCTTCCCAATTGGGATTTTTTGAAAAACCATGGTGAAAGATTTCATTTTAACTACCAAGACAATTTATTCAAGCCTTTTTATGGACTTTCGGCCGGTTTTCACGGAACGGAACCCTTAACCGGGAACAGGATCCTTCTTTCTCAGCCCATCGTCCGCATTTTCCGTCCACCAAGAAGATGGAAGTGGATATGGAAAACCTCCTGGCCCCCGTCCGCATTGCAGTTCGTGAGCACCCGGTATCCTGCCTGGGCGATCCCCTTTTCCCTGGCGAGGTTCGCCGCGACGAGCATCATACGGCCAAGGAGGGGACCATGGCTTTCCCGGGCATCATCGAGGGAGGCCAGATGCTTCCTAGGAATGAGCAGGATATGTACCGGGGCTACAGGGTGAATATCCTCGAAACCGAGGATTTCCTCATCCTCATAGACAAGGGTGGCCGGGATTTCGCCGGAAACGATCTTGCAGAAAACGCATTCCATTTTCCAACCTCCAGGGCTTTCGTCCTCGCGTGTATGCGGGAAGAGTTCATGCGAAAAAACCCTTTTGCAAATCATGCATCCGCGCATTCACGCTTTTATTTTCTGCTCTTTTTCTCCTCCAGCCCTCCGGTTCCGAACCTCGCTAAAAGCTCTTCCCGGACCTGGCCCGGGGTAACTGCGGCTCCAGCCAGGAGAACGAGGGAATGAAAAACAAGGTCGGCAGCCTCATGGACGACCTCTTTCCGTGTTTTTCCCGCCGCCGCCACAAGTTCTTCGGCTTCCTCAACGACCTTTTCTCCAACGGCTTTCCCTTCCCCGGAAAACAGGCGGCTGGTGTAGGAACCCTTCCGGGGATTTTTTTTCCGGTCCAGGATCACGTCGTAGAGCCTTTCGACAATCCCGGAAGGATCCTCCCCCGAATAGACTTTCTCGGGGTCAAAAACAGGCTCCCCTTTAGTCTCGCCTTCAAGGGAGCTGAAAAAACAGGACCTGTGCCCCGTGTGGCAGGCCGCCACGACCTGGTTGACCTTCACTAAAAGGCAGTCCGCATCGCAATCCACAAGGATCTCCCGGACCTTCTGGACATGGCCGGAGGTCTCCCCTTTCTGCCACAGTTTTTTTCGGGAACGCGAGAAAAAATGGGTCAGCCCGGTCTGGGCTGTTTTTTCGACAGCCTCCCCGTTCATCCACGCCATCATGAGAACCTGCCCGTTCTCCACATCCTGCACGATGGCAGGGATCAGGCCGGCGGAATTGAATTTGAGTCTGGAAAGATCAACGCTCGTCATGATTTTTTTCTCTTTACGAAGCAGAGGTGGATGGAAGGGATTTTATTCTTTATCTCTTTTCTCTTTCCCCTTCTACAACCTTACCGGCACTCCCCTCTCTTTCAGGTATCCCTTCGCCTCCCTCACCGTGTGCTCCCGGAAATGGAAGATGGAAGCGGCCAGTACGGCGTTCGCCCCTCCGTCGACGAGACCTTCATAGAGATGATGGAGATTCCCCACCCCCCCCGAGGCAATGACGGGAATGTTGACCCTGTCGGAGATGGTCCTGGTCAGTTCGATATCGTAGCCATCCCTGGTTCCGTCCCTGTCCATGCTGGTCAACAGGATCTCCCCCGCTCCGTATTCCTCCATTCTCAATGCCCACTCGACGGCATCGATCTGGGTCGGGGTCCTGCCTCCGTGGATGTAAACCTCCCACCCCGGATCCTTCCCGGCACTGGATATCCTTTTGGCATCGATGGCCACGACAATACACTGGGAACCGAACCGGAGGCTTGCTTCCCGCACAAACTCAGGCCTTTGAACAGCCGCCGTGTTGAGACTCACCTTGTCGGCGCCCGCCTTGAGCAGGTCCCGGATATTGTCCAGGTTCCTGATGCCTCCCCCAACGGTGAGCGGGATAAAGACCGTTTCCGCCGTCTTCCTGACAACATCCAGGAGGATTTCCCTCAGGTCCGAAGAAGCGGTGATGTCTAAAAAGGCCACTTCGTCCGCGCCCTGCTCATCGTAGGCGGCGGCCACCTCAACCGGGTCGCCCGCGTCAACGAGATCCACGAAACGGACTCCCTTGACGACCCTGCCCTCAGTGACATCCAGACAGGGGATGATCCGCTTTGCCAGCTCGCCCATGGGAGCGTTCACAGCATGTCGCCTTCCCGCTGAACCCGTGAAATGGCTTCGGCGAGGTCAATGGTCCCCTCGTAAAGGGATTTGCCCAGAATGACCCCCTTGACCCCTTTTGATTCCAGTTGGGCCGCCGATTCCAGGTCCTCCGGGCCGTGCATTCCTCCGGAAAGGACCACCGGGATCTTCACTGATTCGGCCAGATGGGCGGTGGCTTTAAGGTTCGGCCCTGAAAGGGCCCCGTCCCTGGCGATGTCCGTGTAGATGATATGGCTGACCCCGGCCCCCTCGAGGTCCCGGGCGAGATCCACTGCGTTTACCGATGTCACCTCGCGCCAGCCGCCAACGGCCACATTTCCGTCACTGGCGTCGATCCCGACCGCAATCCGTCCGGGGAACCTCTGGCAGACGCGCCGCAGCATCTCCTCGTGGCTCAGGGCGGCGGTACCCAGGATGACCTTGAACACCCCGAGCCTGAGGTAATCCTCGACCACCTCTTCACGGCGGATCCCTCCACCCAGTTCGATGGGGATATCCAGGGTCCGGAGGATATGGGAAATGGCCCCGAGGTTTCGCGGTTCTCCGGCAATGGCTCCATCAAGATCCACCACATGGATCATTTTCGCGCCAAGGGATTGCCATTTTAATGCAACCTCCCCCGGAGAATCCGAGTAAACCTTGGCCGTATCCATGTCGCCCTGGTAAAGACGCACACACTTTCCATCCTTAAGGTCGATGGCTGGCAGGACCAGCATTTAACCCTCCCAAGCTGCCCGATACGATTTTCCCGAAATTGCCCAGCATCTGGATACCCCACTTGTCGCTTTTTTCCGGGTGAAACTGGGTGGCGAAAATATTCCCTGTCGAGATGATGCTGGCAAACCGGGCGCCGTATTCCGTCCTCGCTGCCACAACCCCTGACTCTTCGGGAACGGCGTAATAAGAGTGGACAAAATAGAAGAAAGTCCCGTCGGGGATCCCATCCAGAAGGGGGGTCGGGGCTTCCTGATGAACGCGGTTCCATCCCATATGGGGAACCTTGAGATTCTTCGAGACCGGAAACCGAAGGACCCGGCCCCTGATCACATCGAGCCCCTGGTGGAGACCGAACTCCTCGCTGATGGAAAGAAGAAGCTGCATCCCCAGGCAGATCCCCAGAAACGGTTTTCCCTCCCGGATGGCCCTCTGGACCGGGTCCACGAGTCGAGCCTGGGTCAGGTTGGACATGCAGTCCCGGAAAGCCCCGACACCCGGAAGAACGACTCCGTCGGCGTTGTCCACATCCGCAGGATCGCTGGAAATGAGGGCATCGATCCCCGCCTTTTCGAAACCTTTCTGGGCGCTTCTCAAATTGCCCATCCCGTAGTCCACAATGACGACGGATGACGGGTTCACCGTCTGGTTCACCGGTCCTGCTCCCCGAGTTTGCCCTTTGTTGACGGAATGCCTTGCACCCGTGGATCGATGGTCACCGCCTGATCAAGGGCCTTGGCGAAAGCCTTGAAAATGGCCTCCGTTATGTGATGGCGGTTCCTTCCCGCTTCCATCCGGATGTGCAGGTTGGCCCCGGCATTGTTGCAGAATGCCTGGAAAAATTCCGGCAGCAGTTCCATGGAGAACCCTCCCATTTCCCCCTCGAGCGTGGGCAGGGAAACGGAAAAGTAGGGTCTTCCGCCAAGATCCAGAGCCACGGCGGCCAGGGCCTCATCCATGGGAAGGAGGGCCCATCCATATCTCCGTATCCCCTCGCATGACCCCAGGGCCTTCCGGAGGGCCTGCCCCAGACAGATCCCCACATCCTCCACCGTGTGGTGGGCATCAACCTCGAGATCTCCTTTTCCCTGAACATCAAGGTCGAAGAGACCATGCCTCGCGAAAAGTTCCAGCATGTGATCGAAAAACCCGATCCCGGTCGAGATCCTGGAAGCACCCGTCCCATCCAGGTCGAGCTTGATGGTAATGCTGGTTTCCTTTGTATTTCGAAGGATTTCACCAATTCTCATGGGACTCTCCCTGGCCGACACAGTGTCCGGGTGTCCTGTCGACAAGACCAAACAGGGCCAAGATATTACCACAATGGTCCCCTGCCGCAAGGACAGGTCCGACACGGACCGGGATCCCTATCCGCCGGTTCGCCATATCCGGGCTCCCAGACCGGCGAGCTTTTCATCGAGGCCGTCGTATCCCCGGTCGAGATGGTAGACCCTCGAGATCTCCGTAACCCCCTGGCTCGCACCGAGCCCGGCAAGGACAAGGGAAGCGCTTGCGCGCAGATCGGTTGCCATGAGGGGGGCCCCTGACAGGAAGGGAACGCCCCGGATGACGGCTTTCCTTTCTGAAAGGGTGATATCGGCACCCATTCGGCACAGCTCCGGGACGTGCATGAACCTCCCTTCGAAGATGGTCTCCGTGACGGTGGACTGTCCTTCCGAAAGGGTCATGAGAGCCATGAACTGGGCCTGCATGTCGGTGGGGAATCCGGGGTAGGGATCCGTTATGACATCAACCGCCCGCGTCCGCTCGCCGGAAACAGTCCGGATCCAGTCCTTGCCCGTTTCGATATGGATTCCAGCCTTTTCCAGCCGGCTGATCACTGCCCTTAGATGTCCCGGAACGCAGTCCCGGATAACGATATCCCCCCCGGCGATCCCCACAGCCGCCAGGTAGGTCCCTGCCTCGATCCGGTCCGGCATGACCTTATAGGTGACAGGGTTAAGAGAGGAGACTCCCTCGATCCTGATCTCATCGGTCCCCTCTCCGGAGATCCTCGCCCCCATCGCCCTGAGCATTCCAACAAGGTCCACGACCTCCGGTTCCCGGGCGGCGTTGAGGAGCACCGTTTTTCCCTCCGCCAGAACCGCGGCCATGATCAGGTTCTCTGTCCCCGTCACGGTGGGAGCCTCGAACACGATCTCGGAGCCCCGGAGCCGGTCGGCCTGGGCCACGACGTAACCGTGTTCCAGAAAGATCCTCGCCCCCATCGCTTCCAGACCCGCGATATGGCGGTTTATGGGTCTTGCGCCGATAGCGCACCCCCCCGGCTGGGAGACCCGGGCGCGCCCAAAACGGGCCAGCAGGGGACCCAGCACAAGGATGGAGGCTCTCATGGTCTTGACCAGATCATAGGGAGCATCCCAGCCATCGGCCTTCCGGGCGTCAAGGGCGACGGAGCCGTCCTCGGCGCAACGCACCCCGAGGTGCTCCAGGAGCGTCTTCATGGTCTGCACATCCCTCAGCCTGGGAACGTTGGTCAGGACGGTCTCACCGGGAGCGAGAAGGGAAGCGGCCATGAGGGGCAAGGTGGCGTTTTTGGCGCCGCTGACGAAAACCTCTCCCCTGAGGGGAACTCCCCCCTCAATCAGGATCCTCTCGGCCATTTATTTTTCTCCCCTCACAACCCGTCCGATCCCTGCCAGGTCCTGAAGGGTCGTCACCCCCCGGATCCCGCGGTTCCGAAAAAGATCCTCCACCGTCAAGCTCTGCCCGGCCCCCACTTCCACCAGAATCTCTCCTCCCGGCCGGAGCAGGCTGGCGGCCGCATCTGCCAGGGGCCCAAAGAATTCGGTCCCCTCGGGGCCGGCTACCAGAGCCGGATACGGATCACCCAGACGCACCTCCGGCGGAAGGAAGGGGAACTCCCCCGCGGCAATATAGGGAGGATTGGAAACGAGAAGGTCGAACCGCGCCTCAGGGGAAAAACCGGAAACGACGTCGGTCCTGACAAAACGGATCCTCTCGGAGACCCCGTGGTCGCAGGCGTTGGCCCTGGCAACTTCCAGGGCTTTCGGACAGATGTCTGTCGCCACCACAAAAACCCTCGGATCGAGGAGGGCCAGGGTGACGGCAAGGACGCCGGACCCTGTTCCCACATCCAGGATTTTCGGGCGGCCAGCCAGCCGGCGGACAAACATGAGGGCACCTTGAACGAGGTGCTCGGTTTCCGGCCGGGGATCCAGAACATGGGGGCTGGTGCGAAAAGACAGGGAGAAAAATTCCCTGGATCCCAGCAGGCGGCTTACCGTCTCATGGTTGCTCCGCCTTTTAATGAGGGTTTCGAAGCGGTCCTGCTCCTCGGCCGTGAGGGTCCGGTCTCTTTCCAGGAGAACCGCGCCGGGGCTCTGACCGGTAACGTATCCGAGAAGAATGGACGCATCCAGGGCGGGAGAGGTGATCCCGGCCCCCTTCAGGGCCGAGACCCCTTTCCGGAAGGCTTCGCCTCGGGGCCGCGTTCTCTCAGTTTGCATCCTAGGCCACTTCCAGTGATTTGAGTTGCAGGGCCTGGGATGAGGCGATCAATTCCCTGGTGATCTCGTCGAGATCTCCATCCATGACGGCCTCCAGGCGGTAGAGGGTCAGGCCGATCCGGTGATCGGTCACCCTCCCCTGGGGGAAATTGTAGGTGCGGATCCGCTCGCTCCTGTCTCCGGTCCCAACCATGCTTCGTCTCACACCCTCCAGCCTGGACTGCTCTTCCTCTTTCTCCCTCTGATACAGCCTCGCCAAAAGGATCTTCATCCCTTTGGCCTTATTCTTGTGCTGGGATTTCTCATCCTGGCAGGAAACAACGATTCCCGTCGGGATGTGGGTGATCCGGACCGCCGAGTCGGTGGTATTGACATGCTGGCCGCCGGCCCCTGTGGATCGGAAAACGTCGATGCGCAGATCCTGGGGATTGATCTGGACTTCCACCTCCTCGGCTTCGGGCATGACCACCACGCTGACGGCGGAGGTGTGAATTCGGCCGGAAGCCTCGGTTTCCGGCACCCTCTGAACCCTGTGAACCCCTCCTTCGAACTTGAGGTGGCTGAAAACCTGGTTTCCCTTGATCAGGAGAACGGCCTCGCGATATCCCCCGAGTTCCGTGGGATGGGTGCTTAAAAATTCCCATTTCCAGCCTTTTCGCTCTGCGTACCGGGTATACATCCTCACCAGGTCCGACGCAAACAGGGAGGCCTCTTCGCCTCCCGTCCCGGCCCGGATTTCCAAAATGGTGTTTTTTTCGTCCATGGGATCTACGGGAAGGAGAAGAATTTTGAGTTTTTCCTCCATGCGGTCGATCCCCGCCAGCAGTTCCTCCCTCTCCTGCCGAATGAGGGTCAACATTTCCGGGTCCTTCTCGCTGCGGAGCATTACCTCGATTTCCTTGATCTGTCCCTCCAGTTTTTTGTATTTCCGGTAGGCCTCCACGATGGGGGCGAGGTCCGAATGCTCCTTGGAATACTGCCGCAGTTTCTCCGGTTTCCCTATGACCTGGGGATCACCGAGAAGCCGGTTCAATTCTTCGAAATTTTCCTCCGCACTGGCAAGGCGGTCGATCCACCACGTCACTTGGATGGCTCCTTTTCTTCCGAAAGCGCTTCTTTAAGGGCAACAAGGGCTACCTCGATCTGGTCGTCCGTCGGGACCCTGGTTGTCAGCCTCTGCATGGCCAGGCCAGGCCAGACCAGGAGCCTCAAGGCGGAGATGTTTCTGTGCCGATCGGAAAGTTTCAGCATCTCATAGGAGATGCCGGCAATGACCGGGATGAGGATAACCCGCCAGCTGGCCTTGGACCAGAAGGTCCATTCCTGGGGAATCTGTGCAAAGACCAGGATGGAGATGATCATCACGATCAGAAGGAAGCTGGTTCCGCACCTTGGGTGCATGGGGCTGTATTTCCTGGCGCTCTCGACGGTCAGTTCCTCACCCGCTTCCATGGCATAGATACTCATGTGCTCGGCTCCATGGTATTGAAAGATCCTCCGCACGTCCTTGGCCATGGTAATGGCGGCAAGATACAGAAAAAACACCACCAGTCTCAGGATGCCGTCAACCAGATTGAAGCCCCACTGCCCCTCCACCCAGGAAAACCGGCTTTCCAGCAGGCGGGTGACCCAGAGGGGAAGGAGGAGAAAAAGGAGCACAGCCAGCCCGAAGGCAACAGCGAGGGTTCCCGCCAGAGCAAGGGGACCGATCTCTTCCCCTTCCTCTTCCAGGGCCTGCTGGGCACTGAAGTTCAAGGCCTTGATCCCGAGGACCACTGTTCCGAAGAGGGAAACGGTCCCCCTCAGGAAGGGCCATTTCAGGAAAGACCAGCGATCCGACAGGAGGGAAAGGTGATCCTTCCTCAGGGCGATCTCCCCCGAAGGCCTGCGGACCGCGATGGTCATCACCCGGGGCGCCCGCATCATGACGCCTTCGATGACAGCCTGCCCGCCGATGTTGGTTTCAGAAAGGGTTTTCATGGCTCGCGCTCCGGATGTTTTCCAAAAAAGGGGGGTGGCAAAGCCAAGGCTTCTCTCGGCCAGGCTGAGCTCCGTCGGTGAAGTGAAAAGGGGTGTGCGAAAATGGCGGCAGGAACCCGGTCTTCCCCCCGCATGGATTCTGCAGCTTGAGATCGGAAATCCTGAATTGGACCCGGATCCGTGAGTTCACGGCCAATTACTTCTGCTGATAGCGCCTCTTGAACTTCTCGACCCGGCCGGCCGAATCCACGAGTTTCTGCTTTCCGGTGTAAAAAGGATGGCATTTCGAGCAGATATCTATGGTCATGTCACCGGTCGTTGATCCGGTTTTGTAGACGGCGCCGCAGGCACAGGTGAACGTGGCTTCCTTATATTCCGGATGGATATCCTTTTTCATTCTAAAAGCTCCTAAAAAGTAAATTCCATCGTTTCCGAAGAACGAAAACTAGTAGCACAGCCGAAAAATAATAGCAACAACCCGGAATCCGCAACCGGGGGTGAGCATCGGAGTAGATTCTGGCTGATCCTGGTGTTCCATCCTCGCGACAGGCACGGTACTCCGGAAAGAGCCGCTTTGCGAGGCTTTTTTCCTTGCCGATCCCCTGGGCAATCCCCCGCGGAAGGGCTCAAAGGGGTTGCCGGCCCTATTCGCTCATCATTTCGAAGAAGCCCTTGTTGTTCTTGGTCCCGTTGAGCTTGTCCAAAAGAAATTCCAGCCCGTCCACAACACTCATGGTCGCGATTACCTTGTGGAGCACCCAGACCCTGTTCAATTCCTCCTCCGGAACGATGAGCTCCTCCTTGCGGGTCCCGGACTTGCTGAGGTCGATGGCGGGGTAGACCCGCTTCTCCACCGGCCTGCGGTCCAGATGGAGCTCCATGTTGCCGGTTCCTTTGAACTCCTCAAAGATGACTTCGTCCATGCGGCTTCCTGTATCCACAAGGGCCGTTGCTATGATGGTCAGACTGCCTCCTTCCTCAATGTTCCGCGCGGCCCCGAAAAACCGCTTGGGCCTGTGCAGGGCGTTGGAATCCACCCCGCCGGACAGCACTTTCCCGCTCGGGGGCTGGACCGTATTGTAGGCCCGTGCGAGCCGGGTGATGCTGTCTAACAGGATCACCACATCCTTTCCATGCTCCACAAGCCTCTTGGATTTCTCGATGACCATCTCGGAAACCTGGACGTGGCGCGTGGCAGGTTCATCGAAGGTAGAGGAGATCACTTCCCCCTTGACGGATCTGAGCATGTCCGTCACTTCCTCGGGCCTTTCGTCGATAAGAAGAACGATGAGATAGATTTCGGGATGGTTTTTGCTGATGCTGTTGGCAATGCTCTGCAAGAGCATGGTTTTCCCGGTTCTCGGGGGAGCAACGATAAGGCCTCTCTGGCCTTTTCCAAAGGGGGTGATGATGTCCATGATCCGCATGGAAAAATTTTTCTGATCGTCGGTCTCGAGGCGGATCCGCTCGTTGGGATGAAGGGGGGTCAGGTTGTCAAAAAGGATCTTGTCCTTGGCCGCCTCAGGAGGCTCGAAGTTCAGGCTCTCCACCTTCAACAGGGCAAAATACCGTTCCCCTTCTTTTGGAGGACGGATTTCCCCGGTCACGGTATCGCCCGTCCGCATGGTAAACCGCCGGATCTGCGATGGGGAAACGTATATGTCGTCAGGGCCGGGAAGGTAATTGGAGTCGGGTGACCGCAGGAATCCAAAACCGTCGGGCAGGATCTCAAGAACACCGCTCCCGTAGATGGATTTTTTCTGCTCCGCCTGAGCCTGAAGCATGGCGAAGATCAGATCCTGCTTTCTCATTCCGCTGACCCCCTCGATCTTGAAGTCAGCAGTGGCCATCTTGGTCAGCTGGCCGATGGACATGGCTTTCAGTTCGGTAAGGTCCATTGGTAAATCAGCTCCTTGCTCGGTGGGAGAACCAGGCCCCTCCCTGGGAACGGGGACTTATGGGCTTTTGGTTACGTGGCCCGGAAGATCCAGGTCAATATTGAAAGGCGGTTATGCCGCAGGTGGATGACAGTCATCAGAATCTATTAGAAAGCAACCTTTTCAGGAAGGGATGCTGAGGATATCCTCGGGGTATTATGAGACAGGGTGTCTGAGTTAAGCGGCAACTATTGTTATGCGTGCATTTTCACCAGGTGCTTTTTTTATTAGCCCCAAGAAAAAAGGTTGTCAAGTCCGACATTCACCCTTTTTTCCCTTTTTCCGGTCTTTTCCCGGGATTAAGTCATGAAGGATCCTTTCAACCTGGTTTCGCGTATTTTCAATCGGGCCTTCGTTATCAATGATCCAATCGGCGATCCTCGCGCGCTCTTCTTCGGATGCCTGGCTCTGGATCCTGGCCTCGGCTTCTTTTCTCCTGAGGATCCCCGCCCTTTCCAGCCGTTCGAGCCGGGTTATCCGGGAGGCGGTGACGAGGACGGTCCCGTCATACCGGTCCACCTCTCCACCTTCCACCAGGAGAGGGATCTCTACCACGACCGGTCTTTCGGGTTTTTCAGCCAGTGCCTCCTCGACGAGGCGTGCCTCTGCCTCCAGGATCAGGGGGTGAAGAATAGATTCTAAAGACTTCCGCGCAGCCGGGTCAGCGAAAACAACTTCGGCCAGCTGTGCCCTGTCCAGCCGCCCTTTCGAATCGAAAAACTCCTCTCCGAAAACCTCCCGGATCTGCACCCAGCCGATGGTGCCCGGTTTCACCACGGTGCGGGCGAGATCATCCGCATCCACTCCCGCGGCCCCTAGTTCCTCGAAGATCCTTCTCACAGCGGACTTGCCTGAACCGATGCCCCCTGTTATGGCGATGACCGGCATGGCTAATACCAGCAAAAAACCCAAAATCCACAACCCAAGGGAAAACCGGAAAAAGAGCTTTCCATTCCCACCCTGGTCTCTGGTCTTCGGGATTTGGATATCCCCTGAATTACCATTCCGGAAGGCATCATGCTAACATTATAAGTCACCATACCTGCCGCATTCAATGAAAAGGACCCCCCCGTGACCTTACACGATAAAACCCGGAACATCGTGCTGATCTCCCTTACCGTGGCCCTGATGACCGCTGCCGCATGGTTCAGGATCCCCGTGGGCCCTGTTCCAATAAGTCTCCAGACCCTTTTTGTTCTTCTCTCCGGGGTTACCCTTGGTCCGCGCCTGGGTCCGGCCGCCATGGGAACCTATCTTGTTCTCGGGCTCGTCGGTCTCCCCGTTTTCACGGCGGGGGGAGGTCCTGGATATCTCCTCTCTCCTACCTTCGGGTACCTGCTGGGTTTCCCACTGGCCTCCTTTGTTACCGGCTGGATGTTCGGAGACTCGAACAACGAGAAAAAGGCCGGCGGGGCAAGGCTCGCTCTGGCCCTTGCTGCCGGAACCGTCGTCATTTACCTGGCGGGCATCCCCTGGCTGTTTCTTAATCTGATGCTGGTTCAGGGCAAGACCCTGGGCCCAGGCCCCCTGTTAATGCTCGGGATGGTCCCCTTTCTGCCGGGAGACCTGATAAAACTCGTGCTGGCTTTGCTGCTGGCAGCCCCCCTGCGAAGGGCGATGTATGCCCGAAGGACCTGATGTCTCTCTCCGGGGCAAAAAAAGGGCCCGCCTTGGGCGGGCCCCTTCCATTTTCTGGTCGGGATGGCGAGATTTGAACTCGCGGCCTCATGGTCCCGAACCATGCGCGCTACCAGACTGCGCTACATCCCGGAGATCGGGTATTATAGACATCCTCCGGCTTATGTCAAAGACAGGGATAAATGAACCGGCTGTCACCCCGGAACACGGTTCGGGTCATTCCCGTGGTCCCCGGTTGAAAAAACGCCCCGGCAGGGGCGCTTTTCCTTTAGGCTGTTTCCCCGGCATTTCTACTTCTTTCCGGCCACCTGCATCCTGACCATTGCCTTTTCCAGGGTGGCCTGAGCCTTTTCGAAATCGGCGTCTTCAGCGCCGGCGGAGAGTATTTTCTCTGCTTCGGCTTTGGCCATCTCGGCCCTCTCCTTGTCAATTTCCACAGCCTTTTCGGCCGTTTCGGCAAGGACCTTCACACTGTGACTGATCACCTCCACGTAGCCCCAGGAAACAGCGAGATGATGGGTCCCCTCCTGGTTCTTGTAGACCAGCTCCCCCACCTTGAGGGCCGTCAGGAAAGGGATGTGCCAGGGAAGGACGCCGAACTCCCCCTCGATCCCGGGCAGGACCACCTCGCTCACTTCTTCCCTGACCACCACACGCTCCGGGGTGACGATCTCCAGCAGGATTTTTTCCGCGGTCTTTTTTTCTTCTGCCATGGTCTTTTCCGTTAGGCCGCCGTTTCTACCATCTTCTTGCCCTGTTCCACGGCCTCCTCAATGGTCCCGACCATATAGAACGCCTGTTCGGGAAGATCGTCGTGTTTGCCCTGGACGATCTCCTTGAAGCCTTTCACGGTGTCTTCAAGCTTGACGTATCGGCCATCCCGCCCGGTGAACTGGGAGGCAACGAAGAACGGCTGGGAAAGGAATCTCTGGATCTTCCTCGCCCGGGAGACGATGAGCCGATCCTCCTCGGAGAGTTCATCCATCCCGAGGATGGCGATGATGTCCTGCAGATCCTTGTACCTCTGGAGTATCTGCTGGACCGCTCTTGCCACAGCATAGTGCTCCTCGCCCACGATCCGGGGATCCAGGATCCTGGAAGTGGAATCGAGGGGGTCAACGGCGGGATAGATGCCGAGCTCGGTGAGCTGCCTTGAAAGAACGGTTGTCGCGTCCAGGTGCGAGAAGGTGGTCGCGGGCGCCGGGTCCGTGAGGTCGTCTGCGGGGACATAGATGGCCTGCACGGAGGTGATGGAACCCTTCTTGGTAGAAGTGATCCTTTCCTGGAGTTCGCCCATCTCGGTGGCCAGGGTCGGCTGATAGCCGACAGCGCTGGGGATGCGGCCCAGAAGGGCCGATACCTCGGACCCCGCCTGGGTGAACCGGAAAATGTTGTCGATAAACAGGAGCACGTCCTGACCTTCCTCATCCCGGAAGTACTCGGCCGCCGTGAGACCGGAAAGGCCCACGCGAAGCCTCGCTCCGGGGGGTTCGTTCATCTGTCCGTATACAAGGATGGCTTTATCCAGGACCTTGGACTCGGTCATCTCCAGCCAGAGGTCGTTCCCCTCGCGGGTGCGCTCCCCCACCCCTGAAAAGACGGAGAATCCGCCATGCTCGATGGCGATGTTGTGAATCATCTCCATGATCACGACTGTCTTTCCCACGCCGGCCCCACCGAAGAGACCGATCTTGCCGCCCTTTGGATACGGTTCCAGAAGATCGATGACTTTGACTCCGGTTTCCAGGATCTGGGTCTCCGCGCTCTGGTCCTCCAGGCTGGGAGCTTCCCGGTGGATCGGGTATCTCTTTTCGCTTTCAATGGGGCCGCCCTCGTCCACGGGTTCTCCCACAACGTTCATGATCCGGCCCAGGGTGGAACGGCCCACCGGAACAGTGATGGGTCCTCCGGTATCTTCCACTTCCATTCCCCTGACAAGACCGTCCGTGGATCCCATGGCCACCGTGCGAACCACGTTGTTGCCCTGGTGGGCCTGGACCTCCGTGATCAGGATTTCCTGCTCCCCCCTCACATCCCGGGTGATCCGGATGGCGTTATAAATGGCCGGAAGTTTCCCGACCTCGAACTTCACGTCGACGACAGGCCCGATAATCTGGGTGATTTTCCCAATGTTCTTCACTTAACCGTACCCCCTTGTCTGAGGTGTTTTTTTAAAAAGCAGGGATTCTCGCCTGCCGGTGCTATTTCATCGCCTCTTTTCCGCTGACCACCTCAATGAGCTCCTTGGTGATGGCTGCCTGGCGAGTCCTGTTATACAAAAGCGTCAATTTTTCGATCATCTCCGAGGCATTCTTGGTGGCCGCCTCCATGGCGGTCATCCGGGCTCCGTGTTCGCTGGCTGCCGATTCCAACAGGATCCTGAAGACCTGCACGTTGATGTGCCGGGGGAGTAGCTCCTCCAGGAGGGCTTCCTCGGAAGGCTCGAACGTGTATTCCACCGGGAAGTAATCCTCCTCGGAAATATCCATGGGCTTGATGGGCAGGAGCTGTTCCACCACGACCCTCTGCGCAATGGCTGACTTGAATTCATTGTAGACCCCGAAAACCTGGTCGTACTCCTTCTTGAGAAAGCTCTCTACGATGTCCCCTCCCATGACGGCGGCATGGGCAAAGGAGGTGTCCTGAAGGATGTTGAGGGAGACCTTCCGGATATTGACGTCGCGCCTCTTGAAATAATCGTTGGCCTTCCGGCCGATGACATGCAGGGTGAACTCCCAGTCGGGGTTTTCATTCATGAACGCCTCGGCCCGCCGGATGATGTTGGCATTGAAGGCCCCGCAAAGACCCCGGTCGGATGTGACAACCATCAGGTCGACCCGATGCGGTTCCCGAACCTCCAGCAGGGGGTGGGCACCCGGATTGGTCCTCAGGGAAAGACTGGCCAGGACTTCCAGCATTTTCAGGGCATAGGGCCGCGATGAGAGGATGGCGTCCTGTGCCTTCCGGAGTCTGGAGGCAGCCACCATCTTCATGGCCTTGGTGATCTGCTGGGTGTTTCGGACCGAGTTTATCCGTCTTTTGATGTCCCTAAGGGTGCTCATGCTCCCTGACCGCTCCTTTTACAGGAGGCTCGTCTTCTCCTCGTAGACGAACTCCTTCTTGAATTCCGCAAGGGCTTCCTCCAACTTGCCTTTTGTCTCGTCGCTGATCATTTTTTCGGCCGCCAGCGTTTTCATGATCTGGACGTACCTGTTTTCCATGAAATGCTTCATCTCCTCCTCGTACTGCCCGAGCACGGAGACGGGATAGTCATCCACCCAGCCGTTTGTGGCCGCATAGATGATGAGGATCTGCTCTTCAACGGGGGAGGGGACGTACTGCCCCTGCTTCAGGATCTCCACCAGCCTCTCGCCGCGAGCCAGCTGGGCCTGGGTAGCTTTGTCCAGATCCGAACCGAACTGGGCGAAAGCAGCCATCTCGCGGTACTGGGCCAGTTCAAGGCGGAGCCTTCCGGCCACCTGTCTCATCGCCTTGATCTGGGCGTTGCCGCCCACGCGGGAGACAGAGATTCCCACGTTGATGGCGGGGCGCACCCCTGAATAGAAGAGATCGGATTCCAGGAAGATCTGGCCGTCGGTGATGGAGATGACATTGGTGGGAATGTAGGCCGAAACGTCCCCGGCCTGGGTCTCGATGATGGGCAGGGCCGTCAGGGACCCTCCTCCCTCTTCTTCGCTCATCTTGGCCGCCCTTTCGAGGAGGCGGGAATGCAGATAAAAGACATCACCAGGGTATGCTTCGCGTCCCGGGGGCCGTCGCAGAAGGAGGGAAAGCTGCCGGTAGGCAGCCGCGTGCTTGGAAAGGTCGTCGTAGACGCAGAGGGCATGCTCGCCCTTGTCCCGGAAATATTCGCCGATGGCGCAACCCGCGAAGGGTGCGAGGAAAAGAAGGGGAGCGGGCTCGCTGGCCGAGGCGGCCACGATGACGCTGAACTCAAGAGCGCCATTTTCCTCGAGGTCCCTCACCACCCTGGCAACCGTGGATGCTTTCTGGCCGATGGCAACGTAGATGCAGACCACCGGAGGATCGGCGTGCTTCTGGTTGATGATGGTATCGATGGCAACAGCTGTTTTCCCGGTCTGCCGGTCACCGATGATGAGCTCGCGCTGGCCTCGGCCGATGGGGATCATGGAATCGATGGCCTTCAGTCCGGTCTGCAGCGGCTCTTTGACAGGCTGGCGCCGAACGATGCCGGGGGCGATAACCTCAACAAGGCGGGTCGCTTCCGTTTCGATGGGACCTTTGCCGTCCACGGGCTGCCCGAGGGGGTTAACGACCCGGCCGAGCATGCCTGTCCCAACCGGGACCTCCACAATGCGGCCGGTCCTCTTGACGACATCCCCCTCCTTGATCCGGTGGTATTCCCCGAGAAGGACGATCCCCACGTTGTCCTCCTCCAGGTTCAGGACCATTCCGAAAACCTCTCCTGGAAGCTCGACCAGCTCTCCAGCCATGGCATTTTCCAGACCATGGACGCGGGCGATCCCGTCGCCGGTGGAAAGGACGATCCCCGTTTCCCTGACATCAATGGTTTTTTCAAAACCCTCGATCTGTTTCTTGATGATCTCGGTTATCTCTTCAGCCCTGATCTGCATCGTAGCTTATCTCCCTTTGCTGAGATTTTCCTTCACCTGCATCAACTGATTCTTCAGGCTGCCGTCATACACCTCGCCCCCCATCCGGGTGACGACCCCGCCGACGAGATTCTCGTCGACCTCGACCTCCAGGACCACCTCTTTCCCGGAGATTTCAGACAAGACCTTCCGGAAACGGTCTATCTCCTCGTCCTCGAGGGGGACCGCGCTCTGAATCTGGACCCTCACCTTTTTTTCCAGCTGGTCGGCAAGGTCGCGGTAAGCGGTGGCGATCTCATGAATTCCCAGAAGGCGCCCTTTTGCCAGCAGAAGGGCCACGAACCGCCCGGTCAGTTCCCTGATCTTTCCCTTTCCGAGGAGTTCCTCGAGGATCTTTTCTTTCCTCCCGGCCCGGACCGTTGGATCGGTAAACATGTGGGCCAGCTCCGGGCTGGCATCGAATATCGCCGCAATCCAGTCCAGCTCCTCCCCGATCTGGGAAACCTGCCCCTCCTTCTGGGCAAGGTCAATCAGGGCTTTTGCGTAGCGGCGGGCCAGAACAAATCCGATCAATGATCAGCCTCCAGTTTTTCCAGGTAATCGGAGATGAACCTGCGATGGTCTTTCTGGGTTACTTTCTCACGAAGGATCTCCTCGGCCAGAGCCACAGCCGCTTCAGAGGCGTAGGCCTTCAGGATCTCCTTGGATTTTTTAAGCTCCTGCTCCGTGGCAAAGGTCATCTCGTGCCGAATCTTTTCCACCGCCTCGGTGGCCTGGGCAAGAACCCGCTCTCTTTCCACCTCGCCCTCTTTGCGGGCACCTTCCAGGAGTTCGGTCACCTGCTGGTCTATCCGGGCAAGGCGTTCTTCGGCTTCCTTCATCCTTGCTTCGGCGTTCACCCGGGACTCTTCGGCTTCCTTAAGGGTTTTTCTGACCGATTCAACGCTGTTGCGGATAGCGCTAACGATGGGCTTTCGGGCAAAATGCACCACAAGACCAACGAGAATGAGGAAATTGACCGCCCTCATGACCAGGTCGAAGACGGCCTTGCCTCCTCCTTCCCCGCCAGCGGGGTTGGCCAGACAAAAGGATGGAACAGCCAGCAGGAGCAAGGGGGCTGCGGCCACAAGCATCCTCAGGAGAGGGGTTTTTCCGGGGTGTCTTCTCACAGCTCCCTCCCGGCCAGCCTGTTCGCGATGAGACCAGCGAGGTCATCGGTTTCCCTCATCAGGGCAGTCCGGGATTTCTCCGCCTCCCTGGAAATCTCTTTTCGGGCCTCTTCGAGTTTCTGCAGGCCTGTCTCTTTGGCTTCATGGACCTGTTTTTTGAATTCCCCCATGACCTCCCCGCGGAGGTTGGACCGGATGTTCATCGCCTCCTGCTTGGCCTCAAGGAGACTCTTTTCATAACGTGAGATACCCTCGTCGGCCAGCTTGGTGAATTTTTCCTTGATCTCCCTGGATTCCTCGAGGACCTTTTCCCGCTCATCGAGAACGCGCAGGATAGGCTTGAAGAGAAGGAAGTTGAGGACCACCAGCAGGATAAGGAAGTTCACAAGCTGGATCACCAGGGTAAAATTCAGATTGATCAAAGCGTTCCTGACCTCCTCACAGGAAAAGTCCCAACAATGATTTTACAAAGCGACCCTCAAATTAAAAAAACAACGGCCACCTGTCAACTCTTTTCCCCTCGAACCCGCAGGGATGATGGGGTAAGTATCTTTTTAAATTTTCACAACAAAGATCAGAAGCAAGGCGATCACGAGGGAATAGATCCCTGTGGATTCCGATACGGCCTGGCCGACCAGCATGGTCCGGGTAAGCAGGCCGGCGTTGGTGGGATTCCTTCCAATGGCCTCGCAGGCCTTGCCGGCGCAAAAACCCTCGCCGATCCCCGGTCCGATGGCGCCCAGCCCCATGCAGAACCCAGCCCCGAGAAGAGCCGCCGCTCGGATCAGATGAGCTCCGGTGATGTCCATTGTCTCCTCCTTGTAAAACGTTTCGGTCCGGATGATTTACCTTTTTCCTCAACAGCCAAATTAAAATTGCGGCCGCAAAAAACCGCAGTCGCATGGTAAGAAGATACCCCTTGTCGGATCACCTGGCAATGGCGAGAAGTGACAGGGACACAATGAGCGCATAAATGCAGGATGCGTGGGCAACCGCGACACCAAGCATCATGACGACGGTAAGGGGTCCAAAGGCCTTGGTGGTATCGGGATGGTGTCGAATCCCCAGGAAAAGGGACCCCGTGGCGATGCCCGACCCTATGGAAGCCCCGATGGAGCCGAACCCCATGCAGATCCCGGCTGAGAGGACTGCGACATAGTCCACGAGGAGCGCAAAGGGGCTTTTCGGCAGAAAGAGAAGGAGAAGGGAGATCAGCAGGGCAAAGATCAGGGCGGTCTGGGTCAGCGCCTGGCCGAGGAGCATCTGAATCAGGAAGGGTTTGCGCAGGTGAGGCTGCCGGGCGATGGCTTCACAGGCCCTGCTTGCCGGGAAGCTGCTTCCCGGACCGGCAGCGAAAGAAGCGATCCCGATGGAAATCCCCGCTCCGAGGGCCGCGAATCCCTGGACCATCGTAGGGCTTACCGGAGCCTGGAACAGCAGCAGGATGGCAACGACGAGGGCGAAGGTGGGCGGCGTGGAGGATACCGCCTGGCCCACGAGCATGGTGCGGAAAAGATCTGAACGCACTGCCGGCTGCCTGGCCATCCCCAGGTTGGCGAACCCCCCGGAAATTCCGATTCCCACGGCCGGACCTATGGCACCGAATCCCATGGCGAAAGCCGCGCCGACGACAGCCATGGTTTTAACGATTGCGGAGGTGGCAATGGGATCCATCGGGTTCCTATTTAGAGGCAACGGCAATGTAGGTGATGGTCAGCATCGTGAAGACAAAAGCCTGGATAAGTCCGATAAACAGGCCGAAAAAAACCGTCAGGAAAGGGGGAATGATCAGATGATAGACCAGGGGGGAAACAACCGCGATGATGATGGCCCCTCCGAAGATGTTCCCGAAAAGCCTGAAGGATATTGAAATCACCTTGGCGAGCTCCCCGATGATGTTTAAGGGAAACATAATGAAAAATGGCCTGGCAAATTCCGCCAGGTAGGGAAAAAGCCCTTTTTCCCGGATGGCGGCTGTGTGTGTGAGGAAAAAACCCATGATGCCGAGGCTCAGCGGCGTGTTCAGATCCCTCGTTGGCTCGGTAAGACCCGGAATGATCCCGATGCAGTTGCACAGGAAAAGAAAGAGGAACATCGTTGCCGCCAGGGCGAAATAACCCCTGCTGTTGGTTTCGAGGACTTCCTTGACAAGTTTGTCCATGGCTGAAACATATACTTCCATGATCCTCTGAAGGGGGTTTGGAATTTTCTCCAGCCGGCGTGTGGCAAGGATCGCCATGACGATGAGGACGCCCATGACCAGCCAGGTGTTCCAGATTGTGGCGATGTTGACGGTCAGACGCAACCCGAAGAGCGTGAAGGTGAGGGTTTCGATCTCGATCAAGCCCGCCATTTTCCCAACCTGTCAATTCTTCTCTTCAGTCCACCCCGCCAGGCTCGCGGCCACCAGAACGAACTGCGCGGCGAAAAGCCCGGGGAGGACGGCCCAGAAAGAAATCCTGTCATCCAGGGCGGCAAAAACGAGGGCCGCGACCGTGGTTATCATCCGGGCGGCATAAGCGGCCATCGCACCAAACGCCGAACCCTTCCCGGCTGCTCCCCAGACCTGGCTCCTGACGGCACCGGCTGTCAGGAGAAGGTTAACCAGGCTCACCGCCCCGCCGAGAACAAGTCCGCGGGCCCAGGTCGGGGCCCCTGCGATTACCGATGCCCCGGCCAGAAACAGGATCAGGGTGAGGGAACAGAAAAAAACCCTCCGGACATAGGTTCTACCCCGGTCCACAAGGCGACCCGCACGCAGTATACAATATACTGTGTCCAATCCGCATCAGGAATCTTTTTTCGCAGATACGGTTTTTTCGGTCTCTTCCTTTCCCCCTTCTCCCGCTTCGTTCCTGGACAGGGAGATCGGCGGCACTCTTTTCTCCTCGCCCGCCGGGTGAGACATGGAGCAGCTGCCCTCAAAGATCACTCCCTCTTCGATACGAAGGCTTGGAGTCTTCACGTTGCCGAAAAGCTTGCCGGGCCGTTGAATCTCGATCTTCCCGGTGGCGGTGATATTCCCTCTCACCACACCGGAAATGGCGATCGTGTTGACGTTGATCTCGGCGCTGACCACCGCGCTTTCCCCCACGATCAGGGTGTCCTTGGTGTGGATCTCCCCTTCCATCTTTCCGTCGATCCGGACGGTCCCTTCGAAGGTGAGGACGCCCTTGAAATCGGTGCCTTCACCCAAAAAGGCCTTGATCTCGCCGCGGGGCGCGGCCGTATCTTTTCTGTTCATGAAATTTTCCTCCATTAATTGGGACAACAGGGCGCGGTCCCCATGGGTAGGAACGCGACCCCCTTGTCAATCCTTCAGAATTTTGCCGACGATGCCGTTAAGTACCTCAAGACCACCGTACCGGATCTCGATTTTACCGCCCCTCTTTCCCTCCGTGATCCGCACGCGGCAGTCCAGTTTTTTCTCAAGACGCTTCTCAAGATCCGCCGTTTCGGGGGATTTTCCCTTTCCGGAGGAAGAGGCGTCCCTTTTCCCCGCGACCAGACGGGAGACCAGACCCTCAACCTCCCTTACGGAAAGACCCCTTGACAGGCACCTTGCCAGGACTTCCCCAAGGATCTTTTCGTTCCTGATGGGAAGCATGGCCCTGGCGTGGCCTGCGGACAGGTTCTCGTCGATCACTTCCTTTTTGACGAACTCGGGGAGGTTTAAAAGCCGCAGTGAATTGGCCACCGTAGCCCGGTCCTTCCCGACCTTGAGGGCGACTGTTTCCTGGGTGCCCCGGGTGACCGACATAAGCTCGCGGTAGGCATAGGCCTCCTCGATGGGGTTGAGGTTCTCCCGCTGGATGTTTTCCACAAGGGCAATCTCCAGCCTGTCCGCATCCTCGAATTTCCGGACGAGGACCGGGATCTTGTCCAGTCCGGCAAGCCGGGCAGCCCGGAGCCGCCTCTCGCCGGCAACCAGTTCGAACCCGCCCGCGACTCTCCTTGCCAGCAGGGGCTGGATCACCCCCTGTTCCCTGATGCTGGCGGCGAGTTCCTCGAGCCCCTCGGGACCGAATCTCCTTCTCGGCTGCTCCGGGTTTGGAAAAACCTCCCCGATAGGGACGAGGATCAGTTCTCCCTCCCCTGCGGCTTCCCCGCCTCCGGGGATCAGGGCTCCCAGCCCTCTTCCCAGGGCCTGACGTTTCCGCTCCCCTGTCATTGCGCTCCCTTCATTTTCAGCCATGATCCTCCCGGTCCCTTTTTCTTTTTCACCGTCGAGATCTATTGTGCCTTTCCGTTCAGGATCTCTTTGACCAGATCAAGATATCCCTGCGCGCCCGGTGAGCCGATATCATAAAGGAGCGCAGGCTTCCCAAAACTCGGCGCCTCGCTCAGCCGGACGTTCCTGGGGATCACGGTCCTGAAAACCTTTCCGGGGAAAAATTCCCTGGCCTCTCCGGCGACCTGGTGAGAGAGATTGTTTCTCATGTCGAACATTGTCAGGAGAATCCCCTCGAGATCCAGGCCGGGGTTTAACGCCTCCTTCACGAGCCTGACGGTCGACAGCAGTTTCGACAGCCCTTCAAGAGCGAAATATTCACACTGCAAAGGGACAAGCACCGTGTCGGCCGCAGTCAGGGCGTTGAGAGTCAGAAGGCCGAGGGAGGGCGGGCAATCGATCAGGACAAAGTCATAGTTTTTCCTTATCTTCTCCGAGGCCCTTGCCAGGATGGTTTCCCGTGACAATGCCCCCACCAGCTCCAGTTCGGCCCCGATGAGGTCCACGTGGGAAGGTACCAGGTCCAGGAACTTCATTTCCGTTTCCATCACCGCCTGCTCCAGGGGCAGATCACCTACGAGGACGGGGTAAATCGTGGCCTCGGATCCCTTGGGAGCCAAGCCGAGTCCGCTTGTGGCGTTGGCCTGGGGGTCCGCATCGATGAGCAGGGTCTTCTTCTCTGCGACCGCAAGGGATGCGGCCAGGTTGACCGCGGTGGTGGTTTTTCCTACCCCGCCTTTCTGGTTGGCAATGGTTATGACCTTACCCAAGTAGACAGCCTTCCCCCCCGGGGTGAGTACGAGGTTTCCTTTTGGACGTATCTTTTTTCATTTTACCTTTGTTTTCAAGTTGTTAAAGAAAATTCTCCCCGGTAATTCCAGAACCGGACCTTGCCTGCCCCCGGCTTCGGGTTTCCGAGAAACGTAATATAGAAGGGGTAAAAAGTCCACATTGTTTCACGTGAAACAACGGCGCCATGTCGGCGTGATCCCCGAATCCGGCAACGGCCACCTTTCACGGAACCTTCGGGGTCTGAAGCCCGCCTGCGTTCCCGGGCAGGAAAAAACCGGAAAAAACGGGGTCAAAAAGGGATTTCCCAGATGACTGAGGGGATGGTAGAGCCCGGGATTGTATATGGGTGAACTGTCCCAATCCCTTTCTCTGCATACCCTGTTCTCGTGAAAATCAGGAGACGGCCGCCGGCCCTCAGGAAGGGGCGGGCCGCCTGGACCATCAAGGCTGGCCTCCCGGCCGCCCTCGTGACCACCAGGTCATAGACACCGGCGGCTCCGCCTACCAGAAGATCCTCAAATCGACCCTCCAGCACACCTGTTTTTTCGAGATCCAGGATGCGCACGAGGTGGCGCAGCCAGGCGCATTTTTTTCCTGAAGCCTCGGCCAGATCGAGACAGAGGCCAGGTCGGGCCAGCTTGAGGGGTACCCCGGGAAAGCCGGCTCCGGCTCCCAGGTCCAGCACGCTCCCCTTTTCGGGGACAAGGTCAAGGGCCAGCGGGACGAGGGAATCCAGGAAATGGGTCCGGATCCAGTCCTGGTGCCTTCGGGATACGAGGTTGACACGCTTGTTGAACCGGGCCAGCTCAACAAAAAAAAGGGAAAATTTTTCCAGCGTCTCGTATTTTAAAAGGACGCCCATGGCCGCCGCCCCGGATCCGAGTTTCTGCTGGAAGCCTTCGGGCACTTCCGTATCCGTCACTCCCCGTTCCGATGGATGAGAATCCGGTCTTTCGGAAATGGCCTTAATCTCCGTGTTTGGTAGTAACTTTTTCTTCCGATTCATGACGGCCGTTCCGGGTTTTGGATGCCCCCCCTGAATTCCTGATGTAGATCATCAGGGCCGATACGGCGGCCGGGGTGACACCGGGGATCCTTGAAGCCTGGCCGAGGGTCAGGGGTCGAGCCCGGGAAAGGCGATCCCGGATCTCCGTGGAAAGGGCCTTTAAATGAAGATAGTCCATTTCCTCCGGGATGATCATGGAATCGAGGCGTCGAACCCGGTCCACCAGTTCCCGCTGTCTTTTGATGTACCCTTCGTACTTGACATGAATCCCGATCTGCTCGCCGGCACGGGGATCGGGAACCGGCGTAAACAGGGGGTTCAGGGCCGCCAGGTCCTGGTAGGGCACATCCCCTTGACCGAGAACACAATAAAGGGATGTTCCCCTCTTGGGTCCTCCGGGCATCTGAATGGTCACCCTCCGGTTTTTCAGCTCCTGCAGACCCCCTTCTATCTGCCTCCTCTTTTCCCTCATCGGCCCGATCTCCTCTTCGGAAAGGAGGCCGAGGGCCCGTCCTTTTTCCATTAGACGAAGGTCGGCGTTATCCTCCCTGAGCAGAAGCCGGTGCTCCGCCCTCGACGTGAAAAGGCGATAGGGCTCCGTGACTCCCTTGGCCACCAGGTCATCTACCAGAACACCGATATAGGCCTCGTCCCGGCCCAGAATAAGCGGCTGCTCTCCTTTTATCCTGAGGGAAGCGTTGATCCCGGCCAGCTGCCCCTGCGCGGCAGCTTCTTCGTATCCTGACGTCCCGTTGATCTGTCCCGTGAGATAGAGCCCTTCGATATCTTTCACCATGAGGTCCCATCCCAGCTGGGTAGGGTGAACAAAATCGTATTCGATGGCATATCCGGGCCGCATGATCTGAACATTTTCAAGGCCCGGAATGGAACGGAGCATCCGGACCTGGATGTCGATGGGAAGACTGGTCGGGACCCCGTTGGGATAATACTCGCGGGTCTGGAGTCCTTCCGGCTCGAGGAAGATCTGGTGTCCTTCCTTGTCGGGGAACCGGACGATCTTGTCCTCGATGCTCGGGCAATACCGGGGCCCGACTCCCTTGATGACACCGCCGAAAAGGGGCGATCGGCCCAGCCCGCTGCGGATGATGTCATGGGTTTTCCCGTTGGTGCGGGTAATCCAGCAGGGGATCTGCTCCCGCTCGATCCCGGCTGTCCGGAATGAGAACGGTTTGGGGATCTCGTCCCCGTACTGGGGGGTGCAGCGGGAAAAATCGATGGTTTTAGCATCCAGCCGGGGTGTGGTTCCGGTTTTGAGCCGTCCCATCGACAGGTCCAGGGAAGCAAGGGCCCCGGCAAGCCCAACAGATGGAAACTCTCCCGCCCGCCCCGCCGGATAATGGGTCATCCCGACGTGGATGAGCCCGTTCAAGAAGGTCCCCGAGGCAATCACCACAGCTTCTGCCAGGAATTCCTCCCCGGACTGGGTGAACACACCGCGGATGCGCCGCCCGCTGCCGGCTTTCTCATCCAGGAAACCTTCCACGAGCCCCTGCTTGAGGTAGAGTCTCTCCTGGCCTTCGAGGGCCTCCCTGACCCAGCTTTTGTAATGGTACATGTCCGCCTGGGCCCTGGAGGACCACACCGCCGGGCCCTTTCTGGTGTTAAGCATCCGGAACTGGATCCCCGTGGCATCGATGGCCATCCCCATGAGGCCTCCGAGGGCATCGATCTCCTTCACCAGCTGCCCCTTGGCGAGGCCTCCAATGGCGGGATTGCAGGACATGTGGGCCACCTGGTCGATGGAGATGGTGAGAAGGAGGGTCTCCATCCCCATTCTCGCCCCTGCCCAGGCAGCCTCACATCCGGCGTGGCCGGCACCCACTACAATGAGGTCATAATGGGTGGGGTCACGGTAGCGGGGGGTGTCCGGTTTAATCTTACCTTTCATATCCTTAATCTCTTATCCCTTGTCTCTCTTGCCTGATTGTTTCACGTGAAACACCGGGCCGCGCTCCGGCCCGATGTACGTCGTAGTCCAGAGTCCAGAGTCCAGAGTCCAGAGTCCAAAGTTCAGAGTTCAGAGTTCAGAGTCCAAAGTCCAGAGAAAAATAAAAGGAAACAAAATTCTTATGGTGACCGGCTTCCAGAAAGGGTGTCTCTCTGGACTCTCGACTCTGGACTCTGGACCCTTTATTATTTCCCGATGCAGAACCGGTCAAAAATCTCCCGGAGAACCTCTTCGGTGGTCACCTCCCCGGAAAGCTCCTTTAAGGCCGTCAGGGCTTCATCCACCCCGACAGCCGCAAGCTCGGCCCAGCCGATGTCCCGGAAGGCTTGCGCCGCTTTCGCGCATCCTTCCCGGATCTTGCGCACCGCCTCTGTCTGCCTCACTGTCGTTACCACGCCCTTTTCCGGATCGAGTTCCGGCGCGCCTCCCAGGAAAGCCTTCTGAAGAGCTGCTTTTAACTCCTCAATACCCCTTTTCCTCAGGGCTGAAACACGCACTGCCCCCGCCGGGCAGGTAAACCCATGGTGGGCCGCGAGGTCCTCCTTGTTGGCGGCAATGACCCGGATGATCCCCCGGGTTTCCTCCAGGAGGGTTTTCTCCTCCGGGAAAAGGGGACGGGAACCGTCCAGGACCACGAGGAGAGCGTCGGCCCGGTCAATGAGGTCCCTGGTACGCCGCACTCCTTCCTTCTCGAGTGCATCTTCGGAAATCCTGATGCCGGCAGTGTCTATCACTCTAACAGGAATCCCCCCGATGCTTATGCTTCCCTCGATATAATCCCGGGTGGTGCCCTCCATTTCGTGGACGATGGCTCTTTCCTCCTGCAAAAGGGCATTTAAAAGGCTGGATTTGCCTACATTGGGGGCTCCGATGATGACCACCCGAAAACCCTCGCGCAAGGCGATCCCCGTTTTGGATGTCCCCAAGAGCCGTTCCGTCTCCTCGAGGACTCCCCCCAGCAGAGCCTTGACCCGTTCTTCCTCCTTTTCCTCCATTTCCTCGGGAAAATCGATGGATGCCTCGAGGAGCACCTTGATCTCGAGAAGCCGCTCTCTTAAAAAAGCGGTCTCCCGCCCCATGGCCCCGTCCACCTGCCGGAGCATCACCTTCCGGGCCTGGTCTGTGGCGGCAAAGACAAGTCCCGCCACCGCCTCGGCCTGGGAAAGATCCATCCTCCCGTTTAAAAAGGCCCTTCTTGTGAACTCCCCGGGGTCGGCCAGCCTGGCCCCGGCCATAAGAACCGCCCCGAGGAAGGTCCCGAGGATCAGCGGCCCCCCGTGCAGGGTCACTTCCACCATATCCTCCCCGGTGTAGGTCCGGGGTTGGTTGAAAAAGGTGAGCACCCCCTGGTCGATGGGATCGGAAGCCATGCCGGACTCGTGGGCCAGGCCAAAAAGGGCTTTTCTCGGCGGGAAAGGGGTTTTCCCCGGGGAAGCGGGAGTGAAGACCTTTTCCCCCACCGAACGGGCATCCGGACCGGAAATCCGGACCATGCCGATGGCGCCGGGACCGGGGGGGGTGGAAATGGCGACGATGGTGTCTTCGCAGGAAAAATCCGCGAAGCGTTCAACGCTTTCTTTAGCTCGGGAAATCATGGGTTTTTGGCTGAGGAGCAGTGCCGCCGGAGGGCCGCGTGGTGGCCACGGGACACGATGGTTCGGCCTTGCCGGTACCGCGTACTTTTCCTACCCCGCGGTTTTCTTCTTTTTCCCCTTACCCTTACCTTCCACGGGTGATTTTTCCTCCACCACGGGTTCATCATCCTTGGCCTTGTTGAGAAAATACTGGTGAGCGACGGTCAGGATGTTGTTGACGGTCCAGTAGATGACCAGGCCGGAGGGGAAACTGAGGAAAAGAGCAGTAAAAATCACGGGGAGGAAGAGCATGATCTTGGCCTGCCTCGGATCGCCCGCCGTGGGGGTCATCTTCTGTTGAAGGAACATGGTGGCCCCCATGATGATGGGGGTGATATAGAGCGGGTCCTTTGCGGACAGGTCAGCGATCCAGAAATAGAAGGGGGCGTGCCGAAGCTCGATGGCTCCGAGGAGAGCGCGGTACAAGGCGAAAAAGACTGGGATCTGGACCAGGATCGGCAGACAGCCGCTGGCCGGGTTGACCCGATTCTGCTGATAAAGCTTCATGACCTCCTGGTTGAGTTTTTCCCGGTCTTTCTTGTGGCGGTCCCTGAGGGCGTTGATCTGGGGCTGAAGCTTGGACATCTTCTTCATGGACCGGTGGCTGATGGCGGAGAAGGGGATGAAAATGATCTTTATCAAAATACTCAAGATGATGATGGCCAGACCGTAATTCCCCACATATTTGTGGAAGAAGTTGAGCATCTCCAGAAGAGGTTTGGCGATGAACCCGAACATGCCGAAGTCGATGGCCTTGACGAGGGAGGGATCCACCGCCCGGAGGGAGTTTATCTCCTTGGGTCCGACATAGGCCGAAGCGTCCAGGTCGGCGCCCGCCCCCGGAGGAAGGCGCAGCTGGGAGAACAGGGCGACTTCCACCCGCTCTCCCGTTCCCTTCCGGGCCAGAGCCCCGGTGTAACCGTCCACCGGGAGCAAGGCAGCGACAAAATACATGTCGGTGGAAGCGATCCAGGTTACGGGCTCCTCAATAACCATGGTCCCCTCAAGTTTCTTGCTCTTGATCTTGTCCGGCTTGCCTCCGTCCAGGAACAGGGCTCCCTTGTAGCCGTACCGTGAACTTCTGGTTTTGTTTTCTTCGGCCTGGTCGGCCGTTTCCTCCAGGCCCGGCGCCCAGATCAGGGAACCCCGCCCGTTGAGAACCTGACCGGAGCGGTTAAGGATATTGACCGAGCAGTGAATTTCGTAGGAATTCCCCTTAAATTCAAAGGTCTTGGCCATTTCCAGGCCTTCCGGCGTCCGGTAGCGAAAGAGGATCCTGCCCTCCTGGTCTTCCCTGAGGGAAAGGTCGTCCCCTTCCGTGCGGAAAAGGGCCTGGGCGAAACCGAGAGGTCCTCCGGCAGCCGTGAATTCCGCGGCCAGGGGAAGGATCCTTTCGTTACCGGAATCGTGGATCATCTGAACCTGGGAGTCGGTTTCCCTGAGCTCTTCCTGATAACGGGTCAGGGTAAACCCTTTCAGGGCACCGCCCCGGTTGGTCAGGATGGCGTTGTAAAGAGGCGTCCGAACTGTGACAAAGGTTTCCTGGGCAACGGTGATAGGCTCGGGGGGAGGCCCCAAGGGAACAGCCGCGACGGACTCCCCGGCGGAGACCTCCGGAACTGTTTCCTCAACGGCTGGCTGGCTTTCGCTGGTCTGGACCGGTTGGGGCGCAGGTGGAAGAAAGTATTTCTGGTATACAAACAGGAAAGCGAAGGACAAAACGAGTGCGACAATTAATCTTTTACCCTGGTCTTCCATGAAGATGGTTCCTTAATCCCTTCAGCGGCTTCCCATCCGGGGTCCGCGTTGTATTTTTCCGGTTTTCAACGGAAAGCCGGGCCCGGGAAAGATTTCTTTCCCGGGGATTCGCCCCTGCCGGACGCTTGGACTTTCCCTTTGGAAGGAACAGGATCGAACCCTCCCGGGTGCCAGGGATGACATTTCACCAGCCGTCTGACGGTGAGAACCGTCCCCTTCACGACGCCGAACCTTTCCAAGGCTTCCATAGCATAAGTTGAACAGCTAGGAAAGAAACGACACGTTGCCGGAAAGACGGGGGAGACCCAGTTCTGGTAGAAACGGATGCAGGCAATGAGAACAGGTTTCAAGCTTCCAGACCTCTTTTGGCCAAACCCGCGAGGCGAACAAGACGATGGTACTCGTTTCTCATCTCCTCGAAGGAAGTTCCCAGGGATTCTCTCCGGGCGATAATGACAATGTCATTTCCCGGCAGGACCTCATGGCGGGTCAGGCGTTGGATCTCACGAATTTTTCTCTTGACCCGGTTCCTTTCAACGGCATTCCCGATTCTTTTTGAAACGGTGATGCCAAATCGTGAAGAGGTAAGATGGTTCTGAATGGTCAGAAGGATGAAACAGCGCCCCTGCACCTTCTGCCCGCTTCTCTGGATCTTGAGGAAATCGGCCCTCGAACGAATCCGCACGGGCGGAGGGAAACCAAAATCACGGGGACTCCTCAAACCGTCAGAAGCTTCCTTCCCTTGGCCCTTCTTCTTTTCAGAACCAGGCGTCCGGCCTTGGTGGCCATGCGGGCCCGGAATCCGTGGGTTCGCTTTTTGGAAATATTGCTTGGCTGGAACGTCCTCTTCAAGGTGCTTTCTCCTTTTCTTTCGGGGCCCCTCGATTATTTTAGGGGAAGACGGTCGGACATTCACGATGGAATTTATCCCTCAACCTTCGCAGGCCAAGCCCGGCCGCCAGTTTAACCTGCGGAACAAATTCATATATCAGAGAAACTTTCGCAGGGCAAGAGTTGGACCTCCCTGCTTGCGGTAGGCATTCTTTTCCCTTGCCACTTTTCACGGCCATCTGATATAAAAAGTGACTAACCAGTTCCGGGGGGGGCGAAAGCCAGTGCCGCAAAAGTTTTGGTTGTTTCAGGTTGGGGTCGGCGCCCTTGCTTTTGAGAAAAACTTCTCCACTTTCTGACACTACAGTTAAGTTTCTGTTAAGACGGGATTTTCCCCGCTGTTTCCACAAATCTACAGGTTTTAGAAATCGAGACCGAAAATGCGAGGGGTTTATTTTTAACTATTTGGTTTATAAGGATATTTTGGCTTTTCCACACCTGTGGAAAAGTCTGTGTGTAACCACAGGATTTCAAGAATGGGATTCACCCTCTCAAGGTCTCGGAATTAAAGGCAAATGAAGGCTCAGGAACTGTGGGACAAAGTACTTGACACCTTGAAGGAAGAGGTGAATTCCCAGATCTTCAATTCCTGGTTCAGCACCCTTACTCCCTCCCAGATCGACGACGAGGGTCTCCTTTTGAAAGCACCGCACTCTTTCATCAAGGATTGGGTCGAGGAAAATTACATCTCCACCCTGAGCGCCGCCACGCACCATCTCACCGGAATGACAATTCCAGTACGCATCGAGGTGGAACCCATCCCGCCTCCCTCCCCTGAAGGCGGGAAAACCGGGAAAAAGAACCCCGCACGGAAGAACACACCTGAGGCCCAAAAACCAGCCCCGACCCCGGGAAACGACAACCATTCGGAATTAAACCCAAAATATACCTTCCAAACCTTCGTTGTGGGAGGCAGCAACCAGTTCGCCCACGCAGCTTCCCTTGCAGTAGCTGACAACCCTGCAAAATCCTACAACCCCCTTTTCATTTACGGCGGCGTCGGTTTGGGAAAAACCCACTTGATGCATGCCATCGGACATCACGCGAGAAGCATCGACCCCGGTATTCGCCTTTGCTACCTCTCCTCGGAACGGTTCATGAACGAGCTGATAAACTGCCTTCGTTTTGACCGTATGCCTCATTTCAGGGAAACCTACCGGAATATGGACATTCTCCTGGTGGATGATATCCAGTTCATCGCCGGCAAGGAGAGAACCCAGGAAGAGTTTTTCCATACTTTCAACTCTCTTTTCGATTCCCACAAGCAGATCGTGGTTTCCTCAGACAAGTTCCCCCGGGAGATCCCGGACCTGGAGGAACGGTTAAGGTCCCGTTTCGAATGGGGTCTTATCGCGGACATTCAACCCCCGGATCTGGAAACGAAGATAGCGATCCTGGAAAAAAAGGCGGAGTGGTCCGGGGTCGTCCTGCCGAAGGATGTCTCCCTCTTCCTGGCCGAAAACACCGGTTCGAACATCCGGGAGCTCGAGGGCTACCTCCAGCGGATCACTGCCTTCGCTTCTTTTGCCAAAACAAAGTCCATTAATCTGCCCCTTGTCCATGAGGCCCTGAAAAACTTCCTGGAACAGAGAAAAAAACCTATTACCATCGAGGAAATCCAGAAAAGGATTTCCCTTCATTTTCAGATCAAGATCTCCGACTTGAAATCCAAGAAGAAAAACAAGACATTTATCGTTCCGCGTCATATGGCCATGTTCCTGGCCCGGCAACTCACGGGGCTTTCCCTCCCCGAAATCGGAAGGCACTTCGGGGGCCGGGACCATTCCACGGTCCTCCACGCCATTCACAAAGTGGAAAACATTGCAAAGGAAAACCGGGATTTTCAGTCGACCCTTGACCACCTGATCAAGGAACTGGAAGGAAACAACGGTTCCTAAAGTGTTTACAACCCTGTTTCTTTCCTTGTGGATTTTCCCCCGAAATCCCGGCCCTGTGGATAAAACACATCTTTTCCCTGGAAAAATCTACAATTTGGTTCACATTCTTTCGTTAATGTTAATGGATCGTTAGCTATCTTTTCCACCATTCCACAGGCTCTACTATTCCTTCTACTGTTTTTCTAATATTTCTAGAAGAATTAGAAAGACCTTGAAAAACCAGAGAAAAGCGTTAAGTGTTGCTTTGCGGTATCACCTTCGTGTAGAATATAATCAATACTCGAAGTATGGCTGAAGTATTCCGGGCCTGAAGGCCAGGGAAAAAGGGTTCAGTGTGTCCAAACAGGAAATAAAATGCCATTTTTCGGTTTCATTTCAGGCACTAAATCCCGTTTGGTTGCCACCCGGAAACAGGAGGTCGGAACGTGCTGAGTTTTTCCGTTAACCGGGAAGATTTCCTTCAGGGGCTTTCCCGAGTCCAGAGTATCGTGGAAAGAAAGAATACCGTTCCCATCCTCAGCAACGTGCTTATCGACGGGAACGGGGAGAAACTGCGGATGCAGGCGACCGATATGGAGGTTGGCATCAGTGGTTTCGTCGAGGCAGCGGTAAGGAGCAAGGGGTCTGTGACCCTTTCGGCGAGGAAGCTTTTCGAGATCATCAAGGAACTGCCTGGCGAGGCCATGGTCGAGTTGCAGGTGTTAGACGAAAACAACGCCCAGATCACATGCGGCACTTCCTCCTTTGAACTGAAGGGGTTGCCGGCCGGAGACTACCCCTCCCTGCCCTCTTTCGAGGACGGGGAGTTCATGAAGCTGGACGCGGAAAACTTCAAGGAGATGATCAGGAAGACCATCTATGCATCTTCCACGGATGAAACCAGGTACAACCTGACAGGCATCCTTTTCCAGATGGAGCAAAAGGAAGGAGAAGGACTCCTGAGGCTCGTTGCGACCGATGGCCATCGGCTCGCCCTGGTGGAAAAGAAGGCCACCGGCAACATCCGGGACGGCGAAAGCGTGGTGATCCCCAGGAAATCCCTCAATGAGGTGAAAAGGCTCCTGGAGGAGGGGGAAGGCGAAGAGGTCGAGGTTGATTTCAAGAAGCAGCACGGAGTTTTCAAAAAGGATTCGACGGTGCTGACCACCCGGCTCATCGATATGGCTTTTCCCAACTATACGCAGGTTATCCCGGCTGACAGGACCGTCACTGCCGAGGTGCCAAGAGAGGATATGATCCACGCCATCCGCCGGGTACAGCTCCTTTCTTCCGAAAGGTCCCGCGCCATCCGTTTCTCCTTTGGTCCGAACAAGATGACCATTCACATCAACAACCCCGACCTTGGTATGGCTTCGGAGACAGTGGCCGCCGATTACAAAGGTGATGCGCTGGAAGTAACCTTCAATGCGAGATATATGCTGGATACCCTGACCTCCATGGAATCGGAGACGGTGGAAGTCAGCATCAACGATGAACTCAGTCCTTGCGTCCTGTCCCAGAAAGGAGCCCAGGATTATTTGGCCGTCATCATGCCCATGCGAATCTGACCATGATATTAAAATGGATGGATCTGGATCGCTTCCGGAACCTTCAGCGACAAAAGATCCAACTTCATCCGCGCTTCAACCTCCTTTTTGGACCCAACGGGCAAGGAAAAACCAATTTTCTCGAGGCGGTCGCCTACCTTGGAAGCCTTCGTTCTTTTCGGACAGCGGGGAAAAATGAATTGATCAGGCACGGGGAAAGCATGTGCCGTGTCTCGGGAGAGCTTCTTTCGGGTAGTTTGAAGAAAACCCTCTCTTTCTCACTGAATCACCGTGGCCGCACCCAGTTTTTTGACGACCGCCGGGTATCTTCTCCGGAAGAATACCTTCGGTCAATCGGGACGATCCATTTTATCCCTGAAGATGTTGGCTTGGTGGGGGGACCGCCGTCATGGCGAAGAAGGGTCCTGGATCGGGGGATATTTGAAACCCGGCCGGGGTATTCAACCGAATACAGAAGGTTTCTGGCCGCTCTGAGGCAGAGGAACGCCCTTTTCCGGAGAGAACGCATCTCGCGGGAAGAGAAAGAAGGGTGGGACCAGGCCTATGCCGAGACGGGGTCCTGGATCGTCAAAAGGAGATGGGAGCTCCTGGTGGCTCTCAACCCGGAAGTCTCGACTCTGGGGAAAACGCTGGGGTTAGGTGACGGGGTTTTCCTGAAATATCTTCCATCCTTTGAAACCGCCTCAACGGCCGGCAATTCGGCAGGATCCTCCAGACCGGAATGGCCGGCAGGTCTTGCGGAGGGTAGGGAGATAAAGAGAGAGCTTCTCGTGGAAAAGATCCTGGAGGCACTCTCTCGCGAAAAGGAAAAAGAGCTTAGAAACGGGCACACTCTCGTAGGACCCCACAGAGATGGGATCACGTTCCTCTTGAAGGGAACCGGATCCCCTTTGGACCTTGCACGCTACGGGTCCCAGGGTCAGAAACGCAGCGCCGTCCTGGCTTTTAAACTGGCTCTTGCCAGGGCGGTCGCCCGGGAGCGCGGGGAATGGCCCCTGGTGATTCTGGATGACGTCTCATCCGAACTGGACGAAGAGCGAAGGACAGCCCTGGCCGGGATCGTACGGGATATGGACGCTCAGTTCTTTGTTTCCGCGACGGGCCCCGACGACATGGTCCAGCCGCCCGGGGAAGGATGCTCTTGGAAGGTGCAAGACGGAGTTCTTCACGCGGTCCCTTGAAATCGATGGAAAAAGCCATTGACCGCTGCCTCCTGATTGAGGCTCTTTGGGACGGCGTTAAGATTCAGGGTTTTTAAGGAGAAGGGAAACCGACCTTTGGACGAGAAACATCAAAAGAGATCCAATTCCGGCCCGCGGGGCGAAACCGGATCCAACACGCCAGACTTTAAAAGTGCGGGATCGAAGGAACACCAGTACACAGCCGAGAAGATCAAGGTCATCGAAGGTTTGGAGGCTGTCCGGAAGCGTCCGGCCATGTACATCGGAAACACCTCCCTCGAGGGGCTTCACCACCTTGTCTACGAGGTTGTGGACAACAGCATCGACGAGGTGATGGCGGGGTACTGCGACAGAATCGATGTCGTCATCAGGATGGATAACAGTGTCATCGTGGAAGACAACGGCCGCGGAATCCCGGTGGATCTTCACAAACAGATGAAAAAATCGGCCGCCGAGGTTGTCATGACCACCCTTCACGCCGGGGGAAAATTCGAGAACAGCGCCTACAAGGTTTCAGGTGGCCTCCACGGAGTGGGGGTTTCGGTGGTAAACGCTCTTTCCTCCCGTCTGGACCTGGAAATCTGGCGCGATGGAAAGGTCTACACACAATCCTATCAAAGGGGGAAAGCGGGAACCAGGCTCGAGGTTACGGGGAAAACCAGGAAAAGGGGCACCAAGGTCACTTTCATGCCGGACAGCGAGATCTTCGAGACGACCGATTTCTCTTTCGAGATCCTTTCCCAGAGACTTCGGGAGCTGTCTTTTTTAAACGCTGGAGTGAAGATAACAATCCAGGACGAGCGGGCCGAAAAACGCCATGAATTTCAATACAGCGGCGGCATCGGCCACTTTGTGGAGCACCTCAACCGGAACAGGGTTCCCGTCCATAAAAAGCCCGTTCACATCATGGCCGAAAAAGGCGACGTGAATGTGGACATCGCTTTTCAGTACAACGAGACCTACAAGGAGAACATCTTTTCCTTCGCCAACAACATCAACACCCATGAAGGAGGCTCTCATCTTGTCGGGTTCAAGGCGGCCCTGACCCGTACGGTGAACCAGTATGCCGTTGCCAACAACCTCCTGCGAAACGCCAAAGTCGGTTTGACGGGCGACGATGTGCGCGAGGGCCTCACGGCGGTGATCTCCGTCAAACTCCCCAACCCCCAGTTCGAGGGACAGACCAAGACCAAGCTGGGCAACAGCGAGATCAAGGGCCTGGTTGAAACCATGGTCAACGAAAAGCTGGGGGCTTTCCTGGAAGAAAATCCCACGGTTGCCCGGAAGATCGTGACAAAAGCCACCGAGGCGGCAAGGGCCAGGGAGGCGGCCAGGAAGGCCAAGGAGCTGACGCGCCGCAAGGGGGCCCTGGATGTGGCCGATCTTCCCGGCAAGCTGGCGGACTGCCAGGCCAAGGATCCCGCGCAGGCCGAACTCTTCATTGTGGAGGGAGATTCGGCGGGAGGATCAGCCAAACAGGGGAGGGACCGCCGGTTCCAGGCAATTCTCCCACTGCGGGGAAAGATCCTCAACGTCGAGAAGGCGCGCGACGACAAGATCCTTTCCAACCAGGAGATCCGCACCATCATCACCGCCCTGGGAACCGGTTTCGGAGGAGATGTGAACCTGGAAAAACTCCGCTACCACAAGATCATCATCATGACAGACGCCGACGTTGATGGTTCGCACATCCGAACCCTCCTTCTAACCTTCTTTTACCGGAAGATGCCGGAGCTGATCGGTCGGGGATTCCTCTACATCGCCCAGCCTCCCCTCTTCAGGATCAAGAAGGGAAGGGAGGAAAAGTACCTCCACGACGAGAAGGAATTGAATTCATTCCTAGCGGACCATGGCATCAAGGACCTCACCCTCCTTGCCCCCGGACTGGATGAAGCCTACGAGGCAAGTCGCCTGGCTACGCTCTTTTCCAGCGCCACGCGCTTCGTGGAACTCATGAAAAGGATCGAACGCCGGCGCCTGGACCCCAGGGTGATGCTGGCCCTTTGCCTCGAGGGGGTCGACCGGGCAACCCTGGATGATCAGGCCGCGCTGGGGAGCAAGCTTGATAACACAGTCACCTACCTGAACACGGTCTATCCCGAGATCCAGCCCGTGGAAGCCCGTCTTTCGAAGGACGAAGAACATTCCTGCTGGGCTGCCCTGATCAACACCCGGAAGAATGGGTCGCGCTGGGGGACGCGGATCGACGTCAACACCATCACCAAACCCAGTTACCTCGAAATGCTCCGTCTCGCGAAAGGCCTGAAGGTCCTCGGAAACGAAATGATCCTGGTGACTTCGGGAAAGGAAGAACTGGAAGGGACCACCGGGGAGGACCGGAAGGCAAAAGGGCAAAGTCCGCAGGAACTGCTCCGGACAAGGCGGATCAGTGAACTGGTGCAGTTCATCCTGGAACGCGGGCGGAAGGGGGTCGCCATCCAGCGCTACAAAGGCCTCGGGGAAATGAACCCGGGACAGCTTTGGACCACCACGATGAATCCCGAAAAAAGGGCGCTTCTCAAGGTGACCATCGAGGACCTCGTCGAAGCCGATGACATCTTCAACACCCTGATGGGTGACGTGGTCGAACCGAGGCGCGATTTCATCGAGAACAACGCCCTCAATGTAAGGAACCTGGATGTTTAAACAAAGGATCCCATTAAAAAAACGGGCGCCGGCACCTGCCGGGAAAAACCCTGAATCCTGAATCAGGGACGTTCTGAGGAATTTCCATGGCTGACCTGATCAACGGCGTAAATGCTCCTATCGAGACCGTCCACATCGAGGACGAGATGAAGACCTCGTACCTCGATTACGCAATGAGCGTCATCGTCGGCCGGGCGCTTCCCGATATCCGGGACGGTTTAAAGCCAGTCCATCGCAGGACCCTGTACGCCATGCAGGACCTGGGGAACACGCACGGCAAACCCTTCAAAAAGTCCGCGAGGATCGTCGGCGACGTGATTGGCAAGTATCATCCCCATGGGGACCAGGCCGTTTACGATACCGTCGTTCGAATGGCCCAGGATTTTTCCCTCCGCTACCCCCTGGTGGAAGGGCAGGGAAACTTCGGCTCCATCGACGGGGATGCCCCGGCCGCCATGAGATACACCGAGGTGCGCATGCAGCGCCTCACCGAGGAGCTCATGGGGGACATCGACAAGGAGACCGTCGATTTCACCCCGAATTACGATGAAACCCTGGTCGAGCCCCTCGTTCTGCCAGCCCGCTTCCCCAACCTCCTCGTGAACGGCTCTGCCGGGATAGCCGTGGGGATGGCCACCAACATCCCGCCCCACAACCTTGTCGAGACTATCAGCGCCTGCATCCTTCTCATCGAGAAACCCGGAGCCACCCTGGAGGAGATCATGGAGGTCATGCCCGCCCCGGACTTTCCCACGGGGGGGTTCATCTACGGCCTGGAGGGAGTCCGGGAAGCGTACAGGACCGGGCGGGGATCCATCCAGGTCAGAGCCCGTGCGGTGGTTGAGCACCAGAAAAAAGGCCGGTCGGCCATCATAATCACAGAGCTTCCCTACCAGGTAAACAAAGCCCGTCTCATCGAAAAAATCGCCGACTTGGTGAAGGAAAAAAGGTTGGAGGGGATCGCGGATCTTCGGGATGAATCGGACCGGGAAGGGATGCGGATCGTCATCGAGCTGAAAAAGGAGGAAGAATCCGAGGTCATTTTAAACCAGCTTTTCTCCCAGACCCAGTTAAAAACCACCTTCGGGGTTCAGCTCCTCGCCATCCACCGCAACCAGCCTGTTACCTGCACTCTCAGGGAGATGCTTGGTCATTTCATCGATTTTCGGGTGGAAGTCGTCACCCGGAGGACCCGGTTTCTTCTGGCCAAAGCCCAGGAGAGGGCTCACATCCTGGAAGGACTCAAGATCGCCCTGGACAATATCGATGACGTGGTGGAACTCATCAAAAAGTCCAAGGATATTCCCGCCGCCCGGGAAGGGCTGATGACGAGGTTCATGCTCACCGAGAGGCAGGCCAACGCGATCCTGGAGATGCGCCTTGCCCGCCTGACCGGCCTCGAAAGAGAGAAGATCGAACAGGAACTCAGGGAGGTCTTGGCGGAAATAGACCGGCTCGAGGGAATCCTCGCTGATGAAAAAAAGCTCCTCGCGGTGATCGTCGGGGAGTTAAAGGCGATTCTGGAAAAATATGGAGATCCAAGGCGCACGGAGATCGTGGCCTCCACCCAGTCCCTTTCCATTGAGGACCTCATTGTCGACGAGGAGGTCCTCGTCACCGTTTCCCATGCAGGGTATATGAAGAGGACCCCCCTGACCCTTTATCGCTCCCAACAGAGGGGAGGCAAGGGGCTCACCGGGATGTCCATGCGGGACGAGGATTTCGCCGAACACATCTTCGTGGCCTCGACCCACAGTTTTATCCTGTTCTTCACCGACCAGGGCCAGGTTCACCTATTGAAGGTCTACGAACTTCCCCAGATGGGGCGTGCGGCCCGCGGAAAAGCCATTGTCAACCTGCTGTCTCTCAGAAAGGGAGAGGAGATCACAGCCTTTCTGCCGGTTCGCGAATTCACGTCCGGACATTTCGTGGTCATGGCCACCGAGCACGGGGTCATCAAGAAAACGAACCTTCCGGCCTTCGCGAAGCCCAGAGCGGGGGGGATCATCGCCCTCGAACTGGACCAGGGAGACCGGCTTATCAAGGCGGCCCTCACCGACGGAAACCGGCATCTTCTCCTGTCTTCCTACCTGGGACAGGGAATCCGTTTCCGGGAATCCGATGTCAGGGCCATGGGCCGGACCGCACGCGGGGTACGCGGCATCAACCTTCAGAAAGGAGACCGGGTGGTGGGCATGGAGGTGATCAACGATGCGGCATTCATGCTCACGGTCACCGAGAGGGGATTCGGCAAGCGAACACCCATGAAAGAGTACAATCCCATCGGCCGCGGCGGAAAAGGGGTGAAAGCCCTTAAAACCTCCTCCCGTGTTGGGAACCTGGTGGGCACTCTCCAGGTGGGAAGCGAGGAGGAGATCATGGTTATCACAAACAAGGGCCGCCTGATACGCATGCCCGTTTCGGGTATATCGGTTTACTCCCGTTCCAGTCAGGGAGTTAAGCTCATCGACCTAACGGATATGGAGGAAAAGGTTGTTTCCATAGCGCTAATTCAGGAGGGAGAGGAGTGAACGGGGTGTTGCAGGATACGGTGGAAAGGAGAAGGCATCCGAGGGTTCAGGCGGCTGGAATGTCCTACGTCGTCGGTCTTCAGATGCCGGGACTGGTCATGGATGTCAGCGATGGAGGGATCGGGGTCAGGTACAAGGGGAGCGAAGAGCTTCCCGAAGAGGTTGTGGTCGATCTCATCAATGCCTCGAAATGCGTCACCATCGACGGGATCCGGTGCCGGAAGACCCGGGATGAAAAAAAGGGACAAGTCACCGGTTTCAGTTATGTCCAGGAAAGACACCTCGGGCTGCAGTTTCTGGAACATAACGAAATGCTGATAAGTACCCTGGGCCACTTTAAAAGATTAGAGGTCTGAGAAAAAAGCGGTTCGGGGGTCAAATGGGCATTTTTACCCCAACGGGAAGGATTGGCCTTGAAAAAGGTTTTTCCCCGCACTGTTGTTTTCCTTGTTATCGCCGGTCTTCTGGCCGTCGGTATTTTTTCTTGCCGCTCACGGGAACAGGCCCTCTACGAGCAGGCCACGGCGGCGCTGGATGACGGTCTTTCCGGTGCCGCCGTGGAATACCTCACCACGTTCCTGACACGATATCCGGAAAGCCCCCTCATTCCGGAGGTCCTTTTCCGGAGAGGGACCATTTACCACCTGTATCAATCGCGTTACCTAGAAGCGATCCTCGATTTTCGCGAGCTCCTTGAACGCTTTCCCGAGCATCCGCGAGCTTTCGAGGCCCATCGGAACATCGCCCAACTCCTCGAAAAAAAGGTGCGCGGTTTTTCCAGGGCTGTCGTCGAATATCAAAAACTGATAACCGATTACGAAAAAGGACCCGACAAGGACCTGTTCCAGTACCGCATTGGATTCTGCTTTTTTGAACTCCTTGATTTTGAGCGGGCCAAGATCGAGTTCTACTATCTCATCAACAGGTATCCGGAAAGCGATCTGGTTGATGACGCGTTTTTCCAGATCGCCAACATCCTTCATACCCAGGGAGCCCTGGAGGATGCACGGAAAGCCTATTCGCAGTACCTTGCCCGGTTTCCCGAAGGGGAACTGGCCATCGATGCCAGGTTCAATCTGGCTGCCGCGCTGGAGGAAATGGGTCATCTCGAAAAAGCACTCGAGATGTATAATCAGATATTTCCAGCTTATCCAAACAAGGAAGCGATCACCTGGAGGATCGAAAAGGTAAGAAACCGGCTGGAAAACAGGGGGAGATAATCCCAGAACAAGCAGACCCCCGGGACTTGTTTTTTTCAGCGCGTACCCGGGCACCGTCCCATCCACCTTTTCCCGCCCCGGCTGGATAGACGCTCTGGAAAAATTCGTGGATTTGACCTTCGGTGTTTTTTAACTCCCGGAAATCACTCATAAATGAGTGCAGCGATCCCCTTTTTCGCTTTCCAGACGGCCTTCTCAGGGCGTAAGCGTTCCCCGAAAAGCCTTTCGGGAGGGGGAAAAGGAACCTTTTCGGAGCCGGAATGCCGCGCTTTTTCCTATTCCGGCAACTTGCGTAGTTCAGGAGGGGGATCCATCTCCCCAGGCTTGGCTGGCCCGGTGTCCCGGGAAAAAGAGATGGCAAAAGAGGGGTCGGAACCGGTGTATCCCGGAGCGTTCTTTTCCTGGTCTTCCTCCCTTTCGGGGTGTCCAGGGATGGGGACGGCTGCCGGTTCCGGTCCTTTTATCAAGGGGAAGCGGGCACTTTCCGCGAAGGCCTCTCCGACCGGGGATTCCTCCTCCTCATCCCCAACCCCGGGCCCGGGATGAATGTCCGCTGGAGGAGGGGGCTCTTCCGCGAAGGGGAGCTGCATCAGGGCATGAAGGTATTGGGCCTCGTCGATCATCCTCCCCTTCAGCATGACGCTTAAAAGATGGTCCGATCGGCTCATCACGCGGTTCGGGTGCTTTGCCGGATCGTACACTTTGGGTCCCGGGAGCATCGCCGCCAGGATCGTGCTCTCGCGAAGGGACAGGTCTGACGGCTCCTTTCCGAAATGATACCGGGACCCCCCCCAATCCCGTAAACCATATCCCCCAACTCCACGATGTTAAGGTAAAGTTCAAGAATGCGGTCCTTTTCCAGGGTCTTTTCCAGTTCCCGGGCCTGGAGAACCTCCCGGAGCTTCCGGGTCAGTGTTTTCTCCCTGGACAAAAACAGATTCTTGGCGAGCTGCTGTGTGATGGTGCTCGCGCCTCTCGCGAACCGCCTGGATTCAAGGTTTTTTAAAAAGGATTCCTTTACTTCGAACCAATCTACCCCTTTGTGCCGGTAAAAAGAAAAATCCTCCCCTGAGAGGACCGCGTTTTGAAGGTGTTCAGGGATTTGGGAAAGAGGGGTCCAGAAGGGGTTATCCGGTCCAACAATGAAAGGTTTCCGGTTCCCTTTCCAGTCCTGGACCGTGATCTGAAAAGAGACGCCTCCTTTGGCAAGAAAGTCCACCTCTGGCAGGGAGCTGTACAGAACCCAGAGACCCAGTGCGCCGGCGAAAAAAAGAACACCCAGGGCGAGAAAAATACAGGCAGGGATCTTCAGGAACGGATGTCGTTTCATGGAGGGGGGTTATAACATGGGAATCCGGCAAAGGGGAGGGGCAGTCCTTCCGGGGAAAATTTTTGTGGAGCTGGCGGGTGCGGCTCCTTTAGAATAGGAAACGGATGGGTGTAGGTTTTTCCGGAAAGCGGGGACATGTGTCCTGAACCGCGGTCAAGACGGCGAAAGGACATGGCGAAGGAGGCGGAAATGGAATTTCCTGCCAGGTCTCTTGTTCAAGGGGCAACAGTCTTGGTCCTGGCCGTGGTCATGGGGTTTTCCTCTCCTGGCACCGCTTCCGGTGAAAACGACGCGGGTTTGAGCCGCCGACGGTCCCTCGAGGCCACCGCCAATGAGAACCCCTTCCTTCTTTTGCCCCACCGGCCCAACTTCATTTTGCCTTTTTATTACAATACCGACCCCAATGCCGAAGTCCAGGGGCTTTCCGAGGAAGACCTGGACCATGTGGAAATGTATTTTCAGGTCAGCCTGAAAATCCTGGTGGACGAAGAATTTTGGGGATCGGGGGGGGATCTTTATGCTGCCTATACGAGCCGGTCCTGGTGGCAGGCCTACAAGAGCGACCGTTCCTCCCCTTTCCGGGAGACCAACCATGAACCCGAACTGTTCCTCTTTTTCGAATCGGATTTCAACTTCCTGGGGATGAAGAACTCCGGCGTTGTTCTGGGTGTTTCCCATCAGTCCAACGGACAGGGAGGGGATCTTTCCCGCAGCTGGAACCGGGTTTATCTGAATTTCCTCTTATCAAGAGGCAATATGCTTATAAGTGTGAAACCCTGGTACCGGATCCCCGAAAAAGAAAAGGAGGATCCTGAAGACCCATCCGGGGACGACAACCCGGACATAAATGAGTACATGGGACCGGGGGAGCTGGGTTTTCTCTTCTCGCACCGGAACCACACCTTCACGATACTGCTGCGCAACAACTTCAAGGAGGACAACAAGGGAACCGTGGTCCTGGGCTGGTCCTATCCCCTTACAAGGAAGATCAAAGGTTATGTCCAGTTTTTTGACGGTTACGGGGAGAGTCTTGTCGATTACAATCACCGGTCGACCAGGCTGGGGCTCGGCCTCCTCATGGCGGACTGGCTGTGAAAGACACCGAATCGGCTTCACGACCAGAAGACGAAACGACTTAACGAAAGAGCGAAAAAACGACGTATTTCAGGGTTCTTCCGTCCCATCGTATTGTCGTCTAGTCGTGCCTTCGTAAAGTCGTTCAATCGCCTGGTCGCAACTTCCCCTTTACCTTTCTTCGGGAATTCCGGTACCATAAAACATCGCTGAGGACCACCGAAAGGAGGAGGCAATGAAATTCCGAGGTTTTTTGATCGTTTCTGTGGTGGTTGCTCTGGGGCTGGTGCCCATACTGGCTTTTGGCCTGGACGCGGATATCTATGGCTACACGAAAGCGGCCGAGGTTACCGGGAACCTGAGCGTATCACCCGATCAGCAGGATCTGGAGCTCACGGGCTTTTCCTGCGATCATTACCACCCCCTCGAGGTCTACATCTCACGCGGGTACGATCCGGCAGGTGGCCAGTTGGTGGGGGTGGTCCCGGCCGGGTTCCAGGGGGATATGACCTTTTCGGCGGTCCCCCGGATCACCGGGGAGGATATGGTCCTTCTGAAGGTCCCCGGATGGGCGGTGCCTCTGGGTCTCGGTCTTTTCGAGAATTAAAGACCTTTTTGTGAAGGCGCCTTAAATTCCGGGCAAAAGGTGTTGCCGGCAGGCCCCGGTTCCGTGATGTTTCCGGGCGGGCCCGCCTCAATCGAAGAGCAGGTTTGCATCGATAAAAAACCCGTTCTTTTTCAAAAGCTTCAAAAACCCGATCTGCCACCCTCCCTCCTCCTGGAAGGGAAGGTAATGGACCCCGAAAAGGGTTTCGGGGATATCCTGGGGTTTTTCTCCGCCATAAAGAATGGCGACCTTCCCGGGTCCCAATCTTCCTACCAGCAGACCGAGCTTGAAAGCCATCTCGTGCTTGGGCCTCGGCTTTGAGATGACAGCGGTCAGACCTGAAAATCCGCCCTTTTGAAGGGATGACACACACACCAGGGAAAACGCGAGGTCGCCCTTCGTGGCGGCTTCTTCCACTTTTATGGGGTTGTCCTCTTCCAGGAGCAGCACATCGACCCCGATCTTGTCCATAAGGGCAGTCACGGCGAAAGTGATGTCATCCCCTCCGGCCTGGAGGATCAGGACCTTCCCGGGTTGGCGGGCTCTGGTCCCGGGGGCTGCCTGTTTCGAGGGGGTGGCTTTTTCTCCTGACGGCGGGGAGACGGGTTTCTTTTTTGCCGGTCCGGGTACTTCCCCTTTGCCGCTGATTTTTTCCCCGCCTGTTTCCGGTTTTCCCGTGAACATGCCCTTCTCCCCGGATTTAAGCCTTGATTTCTCCGTGCCGGCGGTCTGGTCCATCAGCTGGAGAAGCGTGTTCAGGCGGGTGACGGCCATGGGGAGACCAACCTCGTACTTGGCCTGTTTTTCCGTTCGTGAATCGGCAAGGGAAACGGGTCCTGAGGCGATATGGAAGTCTTCAAACTCATGGAACTGTGGAGAATCTTCGCCGAAGAAATCCCTCACCGATGCCACCACGGCGGCCTCGAGATCCATGACCTTGTCGCTGTCAAAAGGGTAAATCCTTCCGTCTAGGCTCTTGATCTCCTCGATGGCCGAGGCAAGCAGATCCCGGCCCTTTTTATCCGTTATCATCCTTCACCCCCTTATGCGGGCTTGCCTTCTCCTCCCGCCAATGCGGCCGACACTGCGGCATCTCCGGTCACCAGTAATCTACCATCACTTAATTCCCGAATAAAGACGGATATTTGGCCTTTCGGTACCCGCCAGGCAGACGGAATTGATCCATCCGACAGAGGATAATAATATATAGGGATGGTGACACCCTTTTCGATGGGGTATAATTTCAGAGCGTCAAAAGCCCGGAGGGAGGTCAATCATGCTAAGGGATGCCGGCGCCATTCGCGAAACCAGGATAAAAGCCAGGCGAATCACCACCATCGGATGGGGTGTGTTTTTCATCTGGCTGGGGTTCGTCCTTGTCCTCAACGCGGGAATCGGCCTTGTTCTTTTCGGCGTTGGGATCATCAGCCTCGGGATGCAGATCGCAAGGAGGTACGTCGGTCTGGAATCGGACGGTTTCTGGATCCTTGTCGCCGTTCTTTTTATCCTCGTGGGGGTATGGGAATTCTTCAATGTGAAACTGCCTCTCATGGCTGTCTTCCTCATGGTCGTTGGCGTGGGCTTCCTCGTTTCGGCTACCCGGGGGAGCGTGTCGAACAAGTGAATCGCCCCTGGGGGCCTTGCCAAAACCCCCCCCTTCCAATAAAATTTGTGCTTTTACGGCGGTTCGGGTCCCCGGGGAAAAGGGCTCTTGGCGCGCCGTTTTGCCCTGGAGATTCCCGTTGAAAATTGCTGACCTCTTTAAAAAAAGGGATTTTCTTCTTTCCTTCGAATTCTTTCCCCCCAAAAAAAAGGAGAGTGAACATGTTCTTCATGAGACGGTGGATGCTCTCAGAAGATTTCATCCGGACTTTGTCTCGATAACCTACGGAGCGGGTGGCAGCACAAGGGAAAAAACCCTTCAATGGACCCTGGATGTCAAGAAAAACCATGGTCTGGAAGTCATGATGCACCTTACATGCATCGCTTCCTCCAGAAGGGAGATCGCGCGGATCGTCCAGACTCTGAAGACCTCCGGAATTGAGAACGTTCTTGCCCTTCGGGGAGATCCCCCGCCGGATTTTCAACCCGGGGAAGGTCGGAAAGACCTGGGCCATGCCTCCGAGCTTGTTGAATACCTGAAACAGTTGAACGGTTTTTCCATCGGTGTTGCGGGGTATCCTGAAGGCCACCCGGAAGCCGCCTCTCTCGATGAGGACATCTTTTTCCTGAAGAAGAAGGTCGATGCGGGGGCGCAGTTTATCATCACCCAGCTCTTCTTTGAGAACCGGTTTTTCTTCGATTTTGAAAACCGTGCCCGGGCTGCGGGGATCAAGGTCCCCATCATCCCGGGGATCATGCCCATCATCAACCTCGGGCAGGTGAAAAAGTTCACCCAGATGTGTGGTGCCACTGTGCCCGCACGGATCCTGAATCTGATGGAAGGAAAAGACACCGGCGATACCCTGCGGATCGGTGTTGATCTGGCGATACGCCAATGCTCGGAGCTGATGGAGGCCGGCGTGCCAGGCCTCCATTTTTACACGCTGAACCGGAATCAATCCACGGAATTGATCCTCGAGGGGTTAAATCCCCGCTTCCTGAGTCGGAAGGGCCCCGGGGACCAACGGTCGTGATGTCGGAAAAACGGAATGCCAAGGCGGGAGAACCACCATGCCACACCTGACGACAGTTAATTTCCAAAGCCGACCCTATCCGGAGACGGATGTCTACCCTTTCAACATTTCTGTCCTCAAGGAGACTCGCAGAATCGATTTTTCTGTTCCCGTCACCTTTTTCGCGGGCGGCAACGGGACCGGCAAATCAACTCTGCTGCGGGCCATCGGTCAGGGCTGTGGAATCCATGTCTGGGAAGGAGAGAGGCGCCGAAGATACAAAAAAAGCCCCTTTGAGAACCTTTTTCACCTATTCCTCGAATTCGTCTGGGCAAACGGCGCGGTACCGGGGTCCTATTTTTCCTCGGATATCTTCCACTTCTGGGCCGAAGCTCTGGACGAGTTCGCCCTTTCAGATCCGGGGATCCTGGGGTATTTCGGAGGCCACTCCCTTCTGAGCCAATCTCACGGTCAGTCCCTTCTTTCCTTTTTTCGTTCCCGCTACCGCCGGAAGGGTCTTTATCTGCTGGATGAACCCGAGACAGCCCTGTCGCCCCAAAGTCAGATCGAGCTTATCCGGATTCTCGTGGATTGTGCCAGGCAGGGCAACACCCAGTTCATCATCGCTACCCATTCCCCCATCCTCCTTGCCTGCCCCGACGCGATGATCTACAGTTTCGACGCTCCCCCAATAGGCCCTGTGGCTTACGAGGAAACGGAATATTTCAAGGTTTACAGGGAGTTTTTCAATGATCCCGGGAAATATCTTGAAGAAAAGCCAAGGGACCGGACCCCCTAGAGAAACCTCTCAAACCGATCCCGATCGGCCCCGCAGATGGGACATTTTCCAGGTGGTTCGTCCCTGGCGCAAAGATAGCCGCACACCTGGCAGCGCCAGACGGGATATTCAAGGTCCCCCTTTTCCTTGACCCCCGAAGGGAGGTTTTTGGTTTTTCCTGATCTTTTTTTCCTTCTCTCTTCCGAAGAAGGCCGCCGCTCGGGGATGGGCTGGGCCTCCCTGGTCCCTTTGGCGATCTCCTCGCTAACGTAGAGGGCGCAGTAGCAGTTCCCGTATTCGGCCAGATCGGCATCCCGGTAGTCACAGGGACAGATGATGTCAAGATCCGCCTCCCGGTTTCCGTCAGCGAGCCTGCAGGGGCAGGCAGGATAACCGTAGCGGTCCTCGTTCACCAGCAGGGATTCAACGAGATCTGACGTGTGCTCTTCGTCCGGGTTGAGAAAATAGCTGCCGCGCCGGGCCACGTTCTCAATTTCCTGAAGATACTGACGCACCTGGGAAGGGGATGGGGTTTTGCCGTTCATTTGAAGAGCTCCTTGAATTTTTCCGGTTTGAACCCGACGATGGCATCCTGCCCGTCAATGACCATTGTGGGAAAGGAACCTTTTTGATTCCAGCGGTGGATTTCCTCAAGGAGGATCTTCTTGTCCTCGGGTCCCGCAAGGTCCACGTCGACGAACCGGTAGGACAGCCGCTTTTTTTTGAGCCACTCCTTTGTTTTCTTGCACCACCCGCATGTGCTTAAGGTATAGAGGAAGATATCGACACCCTCTTTCCCTTCGACCTTAATGATGTCCATTACAGACCTCCGGCGTTTTTGGGTTGTCTTATCTTTAGTAGCACAGGGAAGGAAAGATCGCCACGTTGTGAATCCGGGTTATAATGGAACTTAGCGTCTAGGCGTCGGCCAGGAAAAGGGCGAAGGGACCCTGGGCGGGGAGGAGACCATGGATGAGCAAGAAGACGACAAGGCTGTGGCAGTAGTCCGGGAGTATTTCAGAAAGGTTGGAGTTGGTGCGATACAGGTCACCCGGGGAAAGATCAAGGTGGGGGACACCCTTGAATTCAAGGGTCACACGACGGATTTTATCCAGCGCGTCGAGTCCCTCCAGGAAAATCTCCAGCCAATAATGGAAGCTTCGGAAGGGGATTTTGTCGGCATCAAGGTGGACCAGAGAGTGAGGGAGGGAGACCTGGTGTTTCTCAAGAGCGGCTCCTCCGAGGAAATGGCCTGATATCCTGATCCCCGGTTTTTTCCTGTTCCCGGACTTTAGCCGGCTGTTGAGCCCCCTGGAATCCTGCCCCATCTGCCGGGACCGTTATTTCATCGGGCGTATCCGGACCTCGATTCCTTCTTCATTTTTCAGGATGTCCTCGAGTTTTCCAATATCCGTTTCGCTAAAATGGTAAGGATAAAGGACCTTGGGCCGGATCATCCTCGCGGCCCGGGCTGCCATCTCCAGGGTCATGGTGTAGGGCAGGTTTACCGGGATAAAGGCGATATCCACCGGTCCGAGATCGCCCATTTCAGGGATGTCCTCGGTATCCCCGGCTATGTAGATCCGCGTTTCTCCGAAACCGACGATGTAGCCGTTCCCGACACCCTTGGGGTGGTAGGGGGTATTGTCAGGCCGTTTGTGAACAACGTTATAGGCCGGCACCGCGGTGATCTGCAGGCCGTGAGCTGTTCGGGTCTGCCCGTTTTCCAGCGCCTGGGAGCCCTCAACGACCCGGGCGGCGGCAGGGTTGGCCAGAATGATCGTCTCTAATCCCCGGATCCTGTCTATGGCTTTCGGGTCCAGGTGGTCCCGGTGTTCGTGGGTGACGAGAACGAGGTCGGCCCTGGGCAGGGCCGTGTAGTCGGCCAGATTGGACCAGGGATCCACATGGACGATCTTTCCGCCGAGGTCCAGCATCAGGGTGCCGTGACCGATAAAAGTGATGGTTATATCTCCCTCGGAGGTGGAAAAGACATCCTGTTTGAAAGCATCGCTTCCCGATGAAAACGACGGGATAAAGGAAAGAACCATGGCAGTGGTCAGGAAAATGTTTTTCATCAAAATACCCCCCCGGGGCCGGAGAAATGGGGCTTTAAAATCATTATAGATGCTGGACCGAGGGGTGTCCATGCCAGGGGCCGCCAACAGATGGTGCCGGAAAGGATGTTCCCGTCGATCTCCCGTGGTGTCCGAAAGGCAGATGGGTTAAAATAATCTTTTCGGCAAGGGAATATGGAAAGGAGTCAGACTTTTGGACCAGCAGGAATATCAAATCACCCCCAAACAGACCTTCGCCCTCCTGAACCTGTTTTGGCTGTTTCTGGGAATCCTGATTCTTGTATTTTTCGCGGCTGCGCTGATCTTTCGTCGGGCCCCCCTGGATTCCTTTAACCTCCATATCTCCGCGGTCATCATGGGGGTTTTCAGCATCATGATCCTGATTTTCCAGGGAAAACTCCGTGGAAACCTGTCCGACGGAAGGTTGTTTCCCCGACTCCTGGACATGGATTCCTGGGGGTTAAATCCTAAGGCGGCCCAAAAGCTGAAGGTTCTGGAACTGCCTGAAAGAGCTGAACGGCTGATGCTTCAGGCTCACGTGGTCTTCAGAACCCTGATCTGGCTGACGGCTGTGGTGATCGCCTCTTTCGGTCTGGTGCTGACCCTGTTGGGCGGGCGGTTCCGGTTCATGGTTCTCTTCGGCGTCGTGGCCCTGACCGTCATGTTCTATAATTATCCGAGCTATCCGATGTTTATCAAGCAGCAGGAACGTTGGAGGGGTTTTTTAGAGACCAAGGTCGGAAAGAGGCTAATCAAAAAGGATTCTGCCACACCCCGGTGAACGGGATCGGGAATCACCGTCCCGGTTAATCAGAGCTCATCCGGTTCCGGTTGGCCTCCTCGATTTCCTCCTCCAGGCGCTGGGCCAGAAAATGGCGAGGATCAATCTTCTTGATGGAGACGAGACAGTCCAGGGCCTTCACCAGGTCCCCTTCGGAAAGAAAAGACCTTCCCAGCTCGAAAAACCAGCCGGACAGCTCTTCCTCGGATGTTTCCATTACACGACTTTGGGCCATCATCTCCCCGAGATGAAAAACCGCGCTCGCTTCTCCCTGACTGGCGCCGCGCCGGAACCACCTTTCGGCTTCCCGGTCGTCAGGGTCCATCCCGATTCCGTCTAAGAGAAGCTTTGCGAAAAAGGATTGGCCGTTAGGGTTTCCCCTTTGGGCTGAGGCTTCGATGGCCCGGACCGTCGGGGATCCCGGGGAAAAACCCGTGCCCTTAAGCAGCATGGTGCCAAGCTTCAGCCTTGCTCCTGCGTCGCCCCTTTCAGCGGCCTGCCAGAACCAGAGGGCCGCCTCCTCCGCGTTTTTCCGGGTTCCGAGGCCTTTTTCAAAAGCGATCCCCAGGTTGAACATGGCTGTGACATCCCCGCCCTGGGCGGCCGTGAGCAGCCATTTCACTCCCTCTTCCTGCCCGGAAGGGCCCCCCTCCCCGGACACGAGAAAAGTGCCCAGGACGGTCTGGGCCTGGACATCTCCCTGGGCAGCAGCCTCCCTGAGCTTCTCGGGCGTCTGGTTTTTATCCTTCATGAAGATCCCCCCGAGGTGCGCATTCGTTTAACAACTGATGATAGCACGGGATCCCGGCAGGGACAAAAATTGGAAAATATTTTGAGAATGCCTCCCACAGGCCTGAAGTTTCCCATCACCTCGTCCGCGGACTGCCGGGAGCGGCAAAGGGTCCGGGTCCTTTTCCGGGAAAGGGTTTCAAACCTCCCTTTACACTACCGCGGATGGCGGTATAAATTAGGCTTTCGAAACAGCCATCACGTCGGGAGACGGCCCTGTCCGGGGTCGTCCGGATCACCCTGAAGGAGAAACGCCTTGAAGAACTTCGTCCTGGATACCAACGTCATCATCTACTCGCCGAACTGCCTGGAAACCTTTGAAGAAAACAACGTCATCATCCCCTCCATCGTTCTGGAAGAACTGGACAACTTCAAGAAGAATTATGATCCTCGAGGGTTTGCCGCAAGGCAGTTCTCCAGACAGCTCGACGAATTGAGGACGAGGGGGGATCTTTTAAAAGGAGTGGAAACGGGAGGCGGGGGGCACATTTTCGTGCGTTTTTACGATGAAGAGATAACCCTTCCCCGCGAGATGGGAGCCTTCAGGCAAAAAGGATCTTCGGACAACCTTATCCTCAATGTGGCTCTGAGCGTGAAGAAGGAGTCAAACCTTACGACCATCGTGGTGAGCAAGGACATCAACGTCCGCATCAAGGCCAACATCCTGGGGATCGATTCGGAAGATTACTACCACAACAAGACCGTTTCCTCGGTGGATGAGGAGGGGCTTTTCATACTGGTTCCTTCGGAATACATTGACAAGCTCTATCGGGAGAAAATCCTTCCGATAGCGGGATATCGGAACGACGAAGAGGTGTTCGCCCCCCACGCCAACGACTATCTTCTGTTAAAGAACGAGGCCGACCTGAACCAGAGCGCCCTCGTCCAGTTTCGGAAGGATGAGAAGGATCAGGGGTATTTCCACCTTCTCGGAAAGATCGAGGATGTTTTCGGGATACGGCCCAGGAATCACAAGCAGAGGTTCCTCATGGAGGCCATCCTGGACCAGGGGATCGACATCGTTTTCGCCATGGGAATAGCCGGGAGCGGGAAGACTCTCGTTTCCCTAGCCTGCGCCCTGGAGATGGTCCTGGAAGAGCGCTACAAGCGGTTGATCATCGCCCGGCCCATCATCCCCATGGGCCCCGATCCCGGAGCCCTCCCAGGTACCGAATTCGAAAAGGTCCGGCCCTGGCTGCAGCCTATTTACGATAACCTGGAATTCCTCGTGGACAACCTGGCCAACGGAGGGCATGGAAAGGGCAAGGAGCTTTTTCACAGCGCCCGTGACATCACCTTGCAGTATCTCTTCGATTCAAAGGTCATCGAGGTCCAGCCCCTGGCCTATATCCGCGGACGGAACGTGTCCAACGGGATCTTCATGATCGACGAGGCTCAAAACCTCACACCCCACGAGATCAAGACCATCATCACCCGGGCCGGGGAGAACACGAAGATCATCCTGACGGGGGACATCTACCAGATCGACAGCCCTTATATGACATCTACCGACAACGGTCTGGCCGTGGCCTCCGAGAAATTCCGCATGTCGGACCAGAGCGTTTCGGCCAGCCTCTTCCTCGACAAGGGGGAACGAAGCCGCCTGGCCACGATAGCGGCCAATATCCTTTGAGAGGATCTTTATGGTTATTAAAAGCTGCCAAAGGTTCCTCCACCTGGCAGTCGTCGCCTTTGCCCTGCTTTTCATCATGCCCGGTCCCGCACGCTGCCAGGAGAAAATGGGAACCCTCGAGGAGCTGGAAGAATACGTCGAAAGGTCCGCACCCAAAGCCCGGACAGGCACCTCCCTGGCTCCCATTCTGGCCTACGAACCCACATTCGGGACCCTTTTCGGGGCCGCCGCCTTTCTGCAGAGGCCTTATGAACCCCACTTCCGGTTCTTTTCCCGGGCCGCTTTCTCCACACGGGGGGAATACAGCGTTCTACTGAACTATCGAAGATGGTATGGGTGGAACAATTTTTTTCAAATCGAGCTCGAAGTGGATGATTTTTCCAGGCCCTATTTCGGTGAGGGGATGGGAACCTCCGCTGATGACCAGATCATGCTCGAGGGAACCACGACCCAGGTTTTCTACTGGTTCCGGGGAGAGAAAAGAGGGGCCATGAGTTTGGGCCCCCTTCTCGATTTCAGGTGCACCAACAGCACGGGCATTGACGGAACCGACGTGGCGCCTCCCGATTACGGGGAATCCACCCTCGCTTTAGGGTATTTTCTGACCTATGATTCCCGGGACAGCGTCCTTAGCCCCACCAGCGGGATGTTCAACATGGTCACCCTCCGGTTCGTCCCCGACCTCCTTTCCTCTTCTGCCCAGGAATCCACCTTCCTTCAGGCGGAAGTGGATCACCGGGGATTTTTGTCTGTCGGCGGGGGGGTGGTTCTGGCAGGCAGGTTCTACGTAGGGGGATCCGGGGGGACTCCGGATTACCATTTCCGGTACAGCATGGGAGGGCCTTATCTGCTGAGAGGTTTTTATACCAACCGGTTTCGCGGGGACAAGTTCTACTCGCTCCAGGGAGAACTGAGAAAACACCTGTTCTGGATCGGCAGTGCGGTGGTGTTCGCGGAGATAGGGGAAACCACCGATGACTGGTTTGAATCACCGGAAGCCTCCGTTGGAGCCGGCCTGCGGTTCACCCTCCCCCCCGATCACGTGGCCAAGGCAAGGGTGGACTTTGCCTGGTCCAAGGACCAGTATTCCATTTATTTCATTTTCGGGGAAGCGTTCTAGGGGAGAAAGACGCGGACCTGTCTGGAAAGGGGGTTCCTTTTCGTGACTGAAACATGGCTGAACTTTCTTTTAAAAGGCGGGATCCTCATGATCCCCATAATTCTTTGCTCCGTATTCGGGCTGGCCCTGATCCTGGATCGACTCTATGCCTACCGGAAGATGAAACTCAGAGGTTTCGAGCTCGCAAAAGGGGTAAAGAACGCGTTGGGAAGAGGTGATTTTGCCGGTGCGGCCGTGCTCCTGGAGGGGATTGAAGAGGCTGGGGCAAGGGTCTTGCGGGGGACGTTTTGCCGGCTTCGGGAAAACCCCGGCAGCGTAAGATCCTCCTTCATTATGGCCGCCGCCGGCCTGGTCAAGGAAATGGAAAAATCCCTGAAGGGGCTTTCTACCGTTGCGACCATTTCCCCTCTCCTTGGTCTTTTGGGGACGGTCATCGGAATGATCCGCGCCTTCATGCAGATCGAGAGGCACGGGGCGGCAGTGAATCCCGCCCTTCTGGCCGGGGGCATCTGGGAAGCGCTGCTGACCACGGCTGCGGGGCTGACGGTGGCTATCCCCTGCCTCATGTTTTACAATTACTTCCAGGGTCGGATCGAATATGTTGAAGGGGAGCTCGGGCGCCTGGGAATGGAACTGGAAGATGCGGCCAGCAACTGACTTCAGGGCCCTGCGCCCCAAGGGAAGACGGGTCCTGGAGCTGGGTATCACTCCCCTTATCGACATCATCTTTTTGCTCCTGATCTTTTTCATGCTCACTTCGAGTTTCATCACCCATGAGGGCATCCGTGTGGAACTCCCGGTCACCCAGAGCCCCCACGCCCTTCCCGTCGCAAAGGCCCTTGAAATCACGGTCCAGAAAGATGGCGGCCTTCTTTTCATGGGAAAGCCCATCAGCCTGTCGGGGCTCGAGGCCTGGCTGGTGGAGCGGGATTCTGATTTTGCCCCCCAGGCTTTCGAGATCCGGTCCGACAGAAAGGCCGCCGTGCAGACGGTGGTTTCCCTCCTGGAGCTGCTCCGGAAACATGGAGCATCCCGTGTTTCCCTGGGAACGATGAGCTCGGGGGAAAATGAGGGCCCCTAGGTTTTTGGGGTATCTTCTTCCCGGGGAGAGAAAAGAGGAAGGGCCGCATCCCAGATCCCTGTAACGGAGATGGCCGGATCTTTGACCGAAGCGGGGACAATCCTTCGAGAGGAAATCCCAAGAGCTTTTGAAATGGTGTTGACGGAATCGATCCGCCGGGCGCGCGACAGTTTGTCGGCCTTTGTCGCCACCACGACAACGGGAATTCCTCTTTCGGAAAGAATGGCGCTGACGACCAGGTCTTCTCTCGTGGGGGGATGACGGATATCAATAAGGTGCAAGGCCAGGGAAGGGCCGGATGGGGAGTCCAGGTATGCTTCGATCAATGATTGCCATTTTTTCGCCTCAGATTTTGGTGCCTTGGAGAAACCATAACCTGGAAGATCCACCAGAAGAAACTGTCCGTTCACCGAGTAGAAAAAGATACCCCGGGTTTTCCCGGGGGTGGAACTGACCCTGACCAGCTTGCGTCGCCCCATCATCGCGGCGAGGAGAGAGGAT
>Ga0272443_10000526_pt1 | contig 69733 bp, 73 predicted proteins | sample SSMAcet12_FD_193581 | JGI IMG/M metagenome (GOLD analysis project Ga0272443, IMG submission 193581) | Marine sediment archaeal communities from Little Sippewissett salt marsh, Falmouth, MA, United States - SSM-Acet-12 | ecosystem: Environmental > Aquatic > Marine > Wetlands > Sediment ...
TGGAGAAGGCCTGATCGGGGCCGACCTCGGCGGGGTCCTGGGCAGCGATGGTGTAGCGGCTGTTGGCAGGGACGGAATGCGTGCGGGTGAGGGTGCCGCCATCCTGGAGCATGTAGGTGACGGTGAGCTCGGCGTCGAAGGCGGTGGGGTTCTGGATGAGGATGAAGGTCTCCGAGCTGCCGCCGGTGAAGCCCTCGGCGAGGTACCAGGTGGAGGCGGGTGCGGTGAGGGCGATGGTGTTGTGGCCGCCGGAAGCGAAGTACATGGCGCGCTCGACGATGACGGGCTGGTCGCTGTCGATGCGGGTGGAGAAGGCCTGATCGGGGCCGACCTCGGCGGGGTCCTGGGCAGCGATGGTGTAGCGGCTGTTGGCAGGGACGGAATGCGTGCGGGTGAGGGTGCCGCCATCCTGGAGCATGTAGGTGACGGAGAGCTCGGCGTCGGAGGCGGTGGGGTTCTGGACGAGGATGAAGGTCTGGAAGCCGCCGCCGGTGAAGCCCTCGGCGAGGTACCAGCTGACAACGGGTTCCGGGGTTGGGGTGATGGTGGGCGTCGGTGTGGGTGTGGGCGTGGCGGTCGCAGTTGCAGTCGGCGTGACGGTTGGTGGAGCGTAGGGCGTCGGCGTTGGGGGAGGCACATACCAAATGGTCTGGTCGGTCCACTCGGGACCATTGATGACGCCGCCATAGATTCGCTGTCCATCGGTGGGGCCTTCAGGGTGTGCTGCTGTGTCATGAATGATGTTGCCAATTCCCTCATCGAAGCGATAGAGGCCGAGAGACGCGCCATCCGGAGTGGGAGGATCAGGATTTACGGTGAAGTCGGCCGAGTAGCGCAGCGTACCAGAGATGTGCAATTCATCAATCCAGCCGCTGAAATTGGGGTACGTATCGCCAGAGAGGTTATGCTTTTCTGCGCCGATGACGAGATAGGGGTCGAAAGGACAAGGTTCATCACCGGCGAGTCCACACAGGTCGAGTGGAACACCATCGTCGGGGTAGGAGATGTCGCCGTCTGGCCCGTCTATCTCAGCTTCGAGAAGGCCATCGATGAAGATCCACATCCATCCATCGGAGCGACGACGCTGCACGGCGATATGATGCCAGCTTCCATCAGCGATGGGGTTGCTGCTGCATAGCGTTTGATCCCCTGTCCCATCACCGCTTACACCAAATGCCAGGCGACCTCCCACAAGGGAAAGCCCGAAATCACGATCCTGGCCCATTCTGTCACGGTCGAGGAAGATGTTTCCGAAGCGCCAGTCCGCATTTGAGCCGCAAGTGATGTCCGCCGCGGTGTTTTCATCCCCGGGAGCGCGTATCCAGAGTTCAATGGTGAAGTCGCCGGCGCCTACATCCACGGGCGGACCTGGATCAGCATTTCCCGGGTCATCAATCGGGATGAGGACGCGATTCTCGGTATCCTTGTACATGCCATAGTAACGGAGGGTATAACCGCCGGGGGGTGCATAAATTTCTGTCAGGTAGCTGCTGCCATAGAAATGGAGGACGATTTCATTCCAGCTGTACCCGTCGTAGGCCATGTCGCGTGAATCGACTTGACCCATACAGTTGCCCCCGAGCCCTGCCCCTTCACATTGGGTGTATTCCGCTCGGTAGTAGGTGCGGACAAGCTGATCGCCGCGCAGCAGCCGCCAATTCAGCGTATCGTCAATCGCACGGTTCGTACTGGCGTATTCAACGGCTGGGTTGTACACCTGATCGCACGTGCTGTCATAGACATCGGCGTCCGGCCATTTTCCGCCAGCGGCGACGATGGACCATGCGTACATCTTCACGGCCATAGCGCCTGCTCGCAGCGATTCTGTCGGCCAGCTGGAAATCCACTCATTAGGAAGGACATGGCGAAGGTACTCGATGAAGTCGATGGTTTCCACGGTGTAGGGACGAGAGGTATCGCAGTATGGGTAGCCGGTCACACGCACGCGGATCGTGGAGGGCAGCGGCAGATCGGTTTGATCCTCGAAGAGGGTATCCAATACTGCGGCCGAGAGCTGCACGTCAGGCCAATCCGCGGCGCGACGGTTTACTTCCGGAACGATGATCATGGTTGCTTCGATGCGCATTTCAACAGACAGGATCAAGGTGTCGGCGGGAATCACGCGCACGTTCTGGATGGTCCAGGATCCATATCCAGGTGCATCGACGCGGATGTCGACAGGCAGCACGTCCTGAGAAATCGACAGGTTTCGAAAGGAGAATTGACCCCGGGAGTCACTCTGCGCCTGGAGGTTTAACGCCCTGATGTCCACCTGCGCACCCGAGATGGGCGCGCCGCTCACCGCATCAACCACGCGTCCGGTGATGTGTGCGAGACCGTTCTGTGCGCTCGCGACCGCTGTCGCAGATGCAAGCAGGAGGATGAGAATGCCCAGCCCTGCGGCTGTCACGTTTCTGCGTCTCGCCCTGCTGCGGTCTGCTTCCTCAGGCTGACGCTTGGGATATCCGCGGTGTTGAGTGTGCATGGCTAGAATCTTCTTGGAAATGGCCGAAAAGTCAAGACCCCCAAGAGTCCTCCATAGATCAGGCGTTGAACAAGCGTAGGTGTGTCGATGGGTTCAAATTTGACGCTCCACAGACCCTGTGGTAAACTTCGCCCACAATCGAATAAGCCCTTCAGGCACGACTTATCCAGAGAGGTGGAGGGAACGGCCCTGTGAAGCCTCGGCAACCTGCCCTGCGTATATTGCGGTGTGGTGCCAATTCCGACAGTGAATTACTGGAAGATGAGATGGTGGCCTTGCTCTACGCTTGCCCCTTCTCATGATGAAGGGGCTTTGTGAATCAGGAGCAGAAAGAATGACAACATCGTTTGAAGCAAGTCCCAAGTTACTGTTCACGTCCGAGTCGGTGACGGAAGGTCATCCCGATAAGATCTGCGACCAGGTCTCCGATGCCGTTCTCGACACCTGCATGGAGCAGGACCCATTTTCCCGAGTCGCCTGTGAGACTGCTGTTAAGACCGGATTTGTCATGCTGCTGGGCGAAATCACGACCACTGCCCATATCAATTATGATGAGCTGGTGCGCGAAGTTGTGACGAAGATCGGCTTCGATGACAGTGCGAAGGGGTTTGATGGGAACACCTGCGGTGTGCAGGTAGCTATCTGCAAACAAAGCGGCGACATCGCCCAGGGCGTGAATGATGCGCTCGAAACGCGCGGCCAGGGCTCTGAAGAAGCAATTGCAAAGATCGGCGCCGGCGATCAGGGCATGATGTTCGGCTTCGCCTGCGATGAGACCGACACGTTGATGCCGATGCCCATTTATCTGGCGCATAAACTCACCCGTCGGCTGGCAGAGGTGAGAAAGACCGGGGTGCTTGATTGGGTGCGCCCGGATGGCAAATCCCAGGTGACCGTGCAATATGCCCATGGAGAGCCGGAGCGAATTGACAATGTCGTCATCAGCACCCAGCATGCACCGGAGATCAGCCAGGATGCTATCCGCGCGGCCATCATCGAGCATGTCATTACCCCCATTCTCCCTGAGGATATGGTGGATGATCAGTTGGATATATACGTCAACCCAACGGGTCGCTTCGTGGTGGGCGGCCCCATGGGCGACGCCGGCGTGACAGGCCGGAAAATCATCGTGGATACCTACGGTGGAATGGGACGTCACGGTGGGGGTTGCTTTAGCGGGAAAGACTGCACCAAGGTTGACCGCTCAGCTGCCTATGCCGCCCGCTGGGCTGCCAAGCATGTCGTCGCTGCCGGGCTCGCAAATCGCTGTGAGATTCAGCTGGCGTATGCGATAGGCGTCGCGAAACCGCTTTCCATCTCTGTGGAGACGTTCGGCACAGCCCGGGTTGACGAAGGCAAGATTGTCGCAGCCATCGATGAGGTGTTCGACCTGCGGCCGGGCGCTATCATTCGCGATCTCGACCTGCGTCGGCCGATTTACCAGCAGACGGCAGCATATGGTCACTTCGGCCGTGACGACCTGGATCTCCCCTGGGAGCGTCTGGATCGGCTCGAGGATGTCCGCAAAGCTGCCGGACGATAAGGGCAGGTCCCCTTGGAAGCTGAAGCCCCCTCACATACATGAGGGGGCCTTTTTTTGACTTCCCTTCGGGCATGCCCTATAATCCAGCCACGTCCTGCGAGGTACATGGTATGCCAGTCCTGACCGGCAAGCCCGAAATGGCCGGCTGATCATCACCATCCCGATCGCAGTGTGGCGGATCGTCGGCTTCCTGCTATTGGTGGAGGCCGCTTTTTGTTCACGAAGGAGGAGTGATGAACCTGGCCGAATTGACCGAAGCGATGCACCGCTTCGTCACGGCGAAGGGCTGGTACGCAGAAAACAGCCCCCGCCCGCAAACGCCGCGGAACCTGGCGGTGTCACTATCCATCGAAGCGGGTGAGATGCTGGAGTTGTTCCAGTGGTCTGATGAAGTCGAGGACCAAACAGCGCTTGCCAGCGAAATGGCTGATATCACCCTATATCTTCTGCAGCTGGCAAGCCTCAGCGGGATCGACCTTGAAACGGCGGTGATGGAGAAACTCAATATGAACTACAACCGCACATGGTGAATGGATGAAAATCCTTGCGCTGAGCGACAAAGTCATGCCGTATATTTACACACCATCGACCCGGGAACGCTATGCGGACGTTGACCTGATTGTTGGGTGCGGCGACTTGCCAGCGTCTTATCTGGAGTTTGTGGTCTCACAACTGGATGTGCCGTTGGTCTATGTGCCCGGCAATCATGATCCTGACGATTACCATGTCCCGGGAGGCATCAACATCGATGGAAAGGTCGTGCTGATCGCAGGTGTGCTGATCGCAGGTCTGGGTGGAAGCCGGCGATACAAACCCAGGGGTCGACACCAGTATTCAAGTCTAGAGATGCGTCTGCGTTCACTGCGTCTCATCAGCCGGGTGTTTCGACACCAGATACTGCACCAGCGCAGCCTGGACATTTTCGTCACCCATGCGCCTCCGTACGGTGTTCATGACCAATGTGACGTACCACATACAGGTTTTGAGGTGTTTCACGATATCATGCGAGTAGCCCGACCTGCACTGATGCTGCACGGGCATGTTCACGTCCCGCGCAATATCGTTGCGAAAGAAACGGTGCAGCATGGGTGCCGAATTCTGAACGTATATCCAAGCAAGGTGGTGGATTATGCCCGGATCGGATACAGAATTTGATGCGCTTGCGTCCATGGATTTCTCGCGCGCACGATTGATAGGCTTCATCAATCAGTTGATGGAGGTGCTCTCCGGTCAATCACGCAAACTTCTTGAGTATGAAAAGGTGCGGGAGACGCTTCATCTGGGTGGGCCTATCTATCGGGGAGTTCAGGCGGTGCCTCTGGAAAAAATCATTGGCAGCGTGGATCGCTACCGTGACTTTGACCGTCTTTTCAACCCCACCCAAGCGCACACACGCAACCGCTGGCAGAGTGTCAGTAAGGCCTGGTATAAGGATGTCTCATTGCCGCCTGTGTTGTTGTATAAAGTGGGAGATGTGTACTTTGTGGTAGATGGCAACCACCGTGTTTCCGTTGCACGCAGCAAAAATCAGGCGTTCATCGACGCAGAGGTACGAGAGTGTCAAGCACGCGTGGCTGTATCGGAGGAAACCCTTCCGGAGGATCTGGAGCGGCTTGGTGCGAAGGTCGAATTTCTGGAGCGGACTCAGTTGGATCGCTTCCTTCCAAAGGCAGATGTGAATCCCACGTTGTTAGGCGGGTATGACCGCTTGATCGAGCATATCGCAGTTCACCGCTATTTCATGGGTATCGAGGCACAGCACGACATCTCGGACGAGGAGGTTGTCAAAGACTGGTTTGAAAATCTTTACCAACCCGTTACATCGTTGGTCAGAGCATCCGGTGTGCTAGAGCATCTCCCGGGCAAGACGGATACAGACGTCTATCTTTGGGTCATGGATCATCTCCATTATCTGCGGCAGCAGGGTGGGTATGAGGACGCAGAGCCGCAGGAGGCTGCCCTGGATTTTCTTTCGAGGCTGGACGACATTAAGCAAGATGATTGACGGACCGAAACACCGAAAATGGCCCTTTACGATCGCTGATCTTACGGCTGCGATACGCTTAATGCTGGAGGACCGCAGCCTGCGGGTGGATGAGATCGTGCCGCTTCCCCTGAGCCATCTGCCCTGCATGGGCCGGATCCGGGCGATGCTGGTTTCCTACCAATCGGAAGAAGGCGAAGGATCGATCCGCCTGGTTGTCAAGGAGCCACGCGCCATCACGCGCACAGGTTTAGCAGGCGCCGGCGTGCGCGAGGTGGGCGTTTATCGCTGGCTGGCTTCGGAGCTTCCCCTACGGACCCCTCAGCTGCTGGCGGCATCGCCCGTTGGCGAGTGGTTGCTCATGGAGGAGGTCCGGAGTCGCAAGCCACCGGATGGATGGGGAGAAGTAGAGTATCTGGGCGCGGTCGATGCGCTTGTTGCGCTGCACAGTCGTTTCTGGGGGATGGGTGAAGATTTAGGCGCCTACCCATGGTTAAGCCGACCCTGGGAATCGGACTTCGAAGTGCATGTGTCGGCTGCAGCGAATGCCATTGCGCGCATGGTCACGCAAGGGGAACCGGATGGGATCACGATGCAACCCGCTCGGATGCGGGTGCTGGCAGCCTTGACGACACAAGCGGATAAGGTCGCTGCTCCACTTCGAGCCCAGCCGTTTACATTGCTGCATGGTGATTTCTGGCCCGGGAACCTGGCCTTGTTGGATGATGAATTCGCCGTTTATGATTGGCAGCTCACAGGTGTGGGCCCGGGCATTATGGATGTGATCGTGCTCATCAAGAAGAGTGAGTGGTGGTTTGATAACCCACCGTTCGACCCGCAGCGGCTTCTTGCTCGGTATGCGGAGGGGATCAAGAGCACTGTAGGCTTGGGATGGACGAAGGAGGAGCAGGAAGAGCTGGTCGATCATGCGCTCATGTGGCGGTTTATGCAGGAATGGGTGGATTTGCTCGCGGCATCCCCCGAAGCCGTTCTGAGAACCCGTTCGGCACAGTTGGAAAAAGTGTGGTTGAATCCCATCCGTGATGCCATCCGCAGGCGGTTAGGCGTATGACGACGAATCAATGTGTCATCACTGTATTCGGGGGTTCCGCTCCAAAACCCTCTGAGCTTGCCTATCGACAGGCGCTTTCATTGGGCCAAAAGCTGGCGGAGGCTGGTTTCGCGGTCGCGACCGGTGGTTATATTGGCACGATGGAAGCGGTGAGCAAAGGCGCTTCCTTGGCCGGTGGGCGCGTGATTGGCGTGACCTGCGACCACATTGAAACATGGCGCGGCGTTCAACCCAATGCATGGGTTCAGGAGGAGGTCCGCAGCAGGACGCTACGGGAGCGATTGAACAGGCTGGTCGAAATCGGCGACGCGTGGATTGCGCTGCCGGGTGGCATCGGCACGCTCTCCGAGGTCTCCTTGTGCTGGTCGCTCTTGCAGACACGTGAGGTTGCACCGCGGCCGCTCATCCTGATCGGAGCGATGTGGCAAGAAAGCATGGCGTCATTTCAGCAGAGCGGCTCAGATTATTTACGGCGGAAAGATGTGGACCTGCTCACTTTTGCGGCGGATGAGGGTGCTGCTGTGGAGCATGTTTTGTATTGGATCCATTCGACATCATCGATGTGAGAGGAAGCTAATGGCGAGTGAACGACTACCTTCCCGTTCAGAGAATTTTGCGGACTGGTATAACCAATTGGTGATTAAGGCGGAGCTGGCGGACTATGCTCCGGTCCGCGGCTGCATGATTGTGCGACCGTACGGCTGGGCGCTGTGGGAAAACATTCAGGATGCCCTTGATGCGCGCTTTAAAGCGACCGGGCATGTGAATGCTGCCTTTCCGTTGCTCATTCCAATGGGCTTTCTTGAGCGCGAAAAGGAACATGTGGAGGGTTTCTCGCCAGAATTGGCAGTGGTTACCCATGGCGGTGGACAGGAACTCGAAGAGCCGCTGGTGGTTCGCCCTACCTCGGAGACCATCATCGGACATATGTATGCGAAATGGATTGAGTCCTACCGTGATCTCCCCTTGCTGATCAACCAGTGGGCCAGCGTAGTGCGCTGGGAGATGCGCACCAAGTTGTTCTTACGGACCACAGAGTTTTACTGGCAAGAAGGGCACACTGCACATGCCACGGCTCAGGAAGCCGAGGATGAGACCCTGCAGATGCTGGATGTCTATGCGGATTTCGCTCGCAACGAGGCTGCGGTACCGGTGGTTCCCGGCCGGAAGAGCAACACGGAGCGCTTCGCAGGCGCGGTGCGTTCTTACAGCATTGAAGCCATGATGGGTGACACCCGCGCCCTGCAAGCAGGTACATCGCATAATCTGGGACAGAATTTCGCCAAAGCTTTTGATATCCAGTATTCCGATCAGAACAACGAGCTGCAGTACTGCTGGACGACCTCCTGGGGCATGTCCACTCGCTTCGTTGGTGCGATCATCATGGTTCATGGCGATGAAAAGGGACTTGTGCTACCTCCACGTCTGGCTCCGTATCAGGTCGTCATCGTTCCCATCTTTAAGTCGGATGAGGAGCGTGCGAATGTGATGGAGGCTGTTGAACGTTTGCAGAGGGAGCTAGCTCCCTTCCGCATCACTGTCGACACCCGCGAAGGCTTCACGCCAGGGTACAAGTTCAATGACTGGGAGATGCGGGGGGTGCCTGTCCGCATGGAAGTGGGCCCACGTGATGTGGCTAAAGGTACTGTTGCGCTCGCAAGACGAGATCGTCCAGGACGCGAAGGGAAAGTGTTTGTGCCCCAGGAGGGGATTGGAGCAGCCGTTGGAGCGTTGTTGGACGATATCCAGGCGTCGCTCTTGCAGCGAGCGGAAAGGTTCCTGGAAGATCACACACATCAACCCACCAGCTTCGAGGAGTTTGAAGAGGTTGTGCAGCAGGGCTGGGCGGATATCTGGTGGTGTGGGGACGCGGATTGTGAGGCGGGGATTAAGGAGAAAACTCGCGCGACCTCCCGCTGTATTCCCCTTGACCAGCCGGAGGGGGAGGGCGTTTGTCTCCACTGCGGCAAGCCAGCCAGGGAAAGAGCCCTCTTTGCTCGCGCGTACTGAGGTGTGTTGGTGGAGCGGTGATGACCGCCATTGATCCAGCCCGCCTGGAGCGGGACGTTGAGGATGTCTTGGCGCTTTTTCCGGATATGAAGAGGGTCACGCGCCGGGCAGAAGAGCTGATGGAACGGTACACGGATCGCACTCGCCTTCCCGGACGATCCTCGACATCGAAGCAGCGCCTCACCGTTCCGCGACCTGTTGTGCGAGAGCTGGCGCGAGGTTTGGTTCTCCGGACCGCATCCGGGATCGAGGAACAAACCGAGCTTGCCGATTCCCTCTGGAAGAGCAAACATCCCGAACTGCGTCGAGCGGCAACGCTCATGTTGTCCATGCGGGATGATGAAGGCGTTGCGGGACTGGCAGAACGCTGGGCGAGGTCGTGCCAGCGTTCGGATATCCGCGCGAGCCTCGCCGGTCCGGGAATCCGCGCCTGGCGATCTTCCCACCCGGAGCTGCTGCTTCCCCATGTTGAAGCGTGGTTGGAGAAACCATGGACAAAGCTGCAAGCTTTCGCCCTGCAATGTCTGGTTTTTACGACCATCGAGCCTGCTTTTGATGACCTGCCGATGGTGTTTCGCATGCTGCAACCCCTCAAACGGTTTCAGCGCCGTGAAGTGCGCACCGCACTGATTGAGTTGATGGATGTACTCATCGAACGCAGCCCAGCTGAAGCCGCTTTCTTCTTGCTGGAAGAGCTTGAAAATGGCGGGAAGACGGCACGCCGGATTGCACGGAAGACTCTGCCGGCGTTTCCCGCCGCCCAACAACGTCTGATTCAGCGCGCCTTGTCGACCTAATCTGCGGCTGGTATAATCACGGCGTTCGAATGACTAGACCGGTCGCCGGTCCTTGGACGGGCAGCTGGGTGACCTGCGAAGGAGCAGACGTCATGGGTTTGACGAAAGACGAGAAGAACGAGATTATTGGCGAGTACGGCCGACATGACCAGGATACGGGCTCTCCCGAAGTCCAGGTCGCGATGTTATCCAAACGTATAACGCAGCTTACAGATCATCTGCGCACCCACAAACATGATGAAGCTTCCCGACGGGGGCTTCTCAAGCTCGTGGGCCAGCGGCAGCGTCATCTGGCGTATCTGAAGCGGATTGATGCGGCACGGTACCTTGAACTTACCGAGCGGCTGGGCATCCGCAGGAAGTAAATCGCAGCGTCGGGCGGCAACATCCACGGGTGTCGCAGCCCGGCTTTGCTCCATCGGAACAATGTGAACGACTCAGCGCAAGCCCGAACTTGTGGTTGGGTATTGGAGCCTGTCCCTCAGTGAGGGAGACCTTTTGGCTGATGGTCATGCTCCAGTCCCTGACCCTTGCGGGCGTTTAGCGCGGAAGGGATTTGTTTAATGTCTGAAGAGCTAGTGTATACAAAAGAAGTCGGTGGAAAAACGATAACGCTCAAGACCGGCAAGCTGGCTATGCTTGCCGGAGGTGCCGTTACCGTGCAGCAAGGCGAATCCGTCCTCTTTGCAACGGCGACCATGAACGCCAAGGCGCGGGAGGGAATTGACTTCTTCCCGCTGCGTGTCGATTATGAAGAGCGTATGTATGCAGGAGGGCGCATTCCCGGTGGCTTTTTCCGCCGCGAAGGTCGCCCCTCCGAAAGTGCAACACTCCTGGCCCGTTTGACGGACCGGCCCCTGCGCCCGCTTTTCCCGAAGGACATGCGCAACGACGTCCATATCATGATGTACTCCTTCTCCTCGGATGAAGAAGTGCAACTCGACATGCTGGGCATTGTGGGTGCATCGGCTGCGCTCACCATTTCCGACGTCCCCTTCGCCGGACCAGTTGCGGCCGTACGGGTGGGGCGTGTCGATGGTGAGTTCGTGTTCAATCCAACCTATTCGGAAATGACGAACTCGGACCTTGACCTGCGCCTTGCAGGTACACGCGATGCCATCTTGATGGTGGAATGTGCATCGGAGGAGGTCGATGAGGAAACCATGGTGCAGGCGATCGAAGCCGGCCATAACGCCATGCTTCCTCTCATCGACCTGCAGGAGCAGATGCGGGATGCGGTTGGAAAACCCAAGAGAGAGTACGTATCCTCCGCCATTCCGAAAGACCTTGAAGATGCGGTCAAGGCATTCATCGGCGATCGCCTGGAAGCCCTCTTCTCGGAGGCGCATGCCAAAACAGAGCTGTATGCCGCTGTGGATGCTCTCCGCGACGAGACCGTCGCTGAAGTCACCAAGGGCGAAGCGTACAGTGAAAAGGATGTGGTCAACGCGTACCATGACCTGGAAAAGGAGATCGTGCGCGCTCGCATTCTCAACGAGGGAACGCGGCCGGACGGCCGCGGTCTGGATGAAATCCGACCGTTGAGCTCCGAGGTTGATTTGCTGCCCCGAACGCACGGGTCAGGTCTTTTTACGCGCGGTGAAACCCAGGTGCTCACGCTTGCCACGCTGGGCACGCCCCGCGACCGTCAGGAATTGGATGGCCTCTCACCGATTGATGAGAAACGTTATATCCATCATTACAACTTCCCTGATTTCTCCGTGGGTGAAGCCGGCCGGGCGCGCAGCGCGGGCCGCCGGGAAATCGGGCATGGCGCGCTCGCTGAACGAGCGCTCATACCGGTGCTTCCCGCACAAGAAGAGTTCCCGTACACCATGCGTCTGGTGTCCGAGGTGCTTTCCTCGAATGGCTCGACATCCATGGCGTCGGTCTGTGCTTCAACGCTGGCGTTGATGGACGCAGGCGTTCCGATTTCCAAACCTGTTGCAGGCATCGCCATGGGCCTCATCAAGCAGGGCGATGAGTACCGCGTGCTGACCGATATTCAGGGCTTGGAAGACCATCTCGGCGATATGGATTTCAAGGTGGCGGGCACGACGGACGGCATTACGGCATTACAGATGGACATCAAAATCAAGGGGATCACCCCGCAGATTATGTCTGAAGCCCTTGAACGTGCTCGCAAAGCCCGTTTCACCATTCTTGATTCCATCAAGCAAGGGCTGCCTGAGCCCCGCGAGGACTTGAAGGATTACGCCCCGCGCATGACGGTCATCAACATTGACCCCGAGAAGATCGGTGCGGTGATCGGCCCAGGTGGCAAGGTCATCCGCAGCATCCAGGATGAGACGGGTGCGTCCATCGACATACAGGATGACGGCTCGGTGTTCATCGCTGCGGCTGATGGTCCGAGTGCTCGTGAAGCACGTGAGCGCATCGAGCAGCTCACAGAAGAGGCTGTGGTTGGTCGGATTTACACAGGCCGCGTGGTGCGCGTCACCAATTTCGGCGCCTTTGTCGAAATCCTTCCCAACACCGATGGTCTTGTCCACATCTCACAGCTTGATTCCGAGCGGATTGAGCGCGTTGAAGATGTCGCTCGGGTGGGCGATGAGATCACCGTCATGGTGACGAACATCGATCATTCTGGGAAGATCCGTCTGTCACGACAAGCTGTGCTTGAAGGTTGGACTCCCGAGGAGGCGCTGAAGCGCGACCGGCGTCCCAAGCGTTCGGGAGGATCGCAACGACCCGACCGCGGATCTAATCGATCCAAAGGCAAGCGTTAGAGGTTCTCCTGAGCCCCTGCTGCGGCAGGGGCTTTTTCATCTCGGGCGATCTTGTGTCGCGGGAAGCCATTCGATAGAATCACGATAGAGGTCACTTTATCCGACGACATGCTCCAACAAGCCGAAAAGGATGATGCGAGAGCTTATGAACCAGCCTGAGAGAAGCCAATCCTCAATGTCTCCACCCTGGAAATCCGGTACGCGGTTGATGGCCGGGTTCATGTTGATCGTCTTTTTTGGGCTTCTGCTCTATGTGCTGCGATCGCTGCTCGCGCCGCTTATCATCGCATTCCTGCTGGCCTACTTGCTTCATCCCGTCGTTTCCAGCCTGACCTTCAATGATCGTATTCCGCGTTGGCTGAGCATCGTCGTGGTCTACATCCTTCTTCTGGCGGTGCTGGCAGGCACAACCACGGGGGTTGGGCTTGCGGTGTCGCAAGGCATCAACCAGCTCGCGAGCTATTTCGCTTCGCTTGCGGGCAATCTGCCTGAACTGTTGGAAACGCTGTCGGGTTTTGAGTTTCAACTGGGTCCGTGGACCTTTTCCGTCCCGATTGAAACGCTGGAACCGCTGTTGGCGGAGATCACGACCTATGTGAGCCCGCTTCTCCTCGAGATGGGGGATGTGCTGCGAGGTGTGGTGGAGATCGCCGCCTCAACGGTGAGTCTGGTGTTCACTGTGATGTTATTTGGCTTCTATCTCCTCTTGGACATGGACCTAATGCATCAGGCAATCGTTACACTGGTTCCGGAAAGCTACCGTGGGGATGTGCAGCGCCTGATGAAGCAGACAGGAGAGGTGTGGCAGGCCTTCATCCGCGGTCAGAGCCTGTTGGCCGTCATTGTTGGCGTGACGGTGTGGGTTGTCCTCACCATCCTGGGTGTGAATTTTGCATTGCCGCTCGCACTGGTCGCCGGCGCGCTTGAGTTCATTCCCTTTTTCGGGCCATTCATTTCCGAATTGGCTGCAGTGTTGGTGGTGCTCTTTCAAGGGCCGAACTGGCTTGGTGTGACGCCGCTGGTCTTTGCCGGCATCGTGCTTGCGGCTTACTTGATTATCCAGCAGGTTGAAAACAATGTGCTGGTGCCGAACATTATCGGCTCGCGCCTCAATCTTCATCCTCTCGCTGTGCTGCTGGCCATCCTTGCCGGGGGGAAGATTGCAGGCTTGCTCGGTGTGCTGCTCTCCGCGCCTGCGCTTGCAACGTTGCGGATCTGGCTCGGCTATGTCTACCGTAAAGTGATGGGATTGTCGCCCTTCACCGAGGTGTTCGAAAAGGTGGCGCCTGAGCCGATCAGCATCAAGGCCATCAGTCAGCGAATCAAGGATCTGCGTTCCCGCTTGCTGGAACGCGATGAATCATCGGACCAGACCACAGGTTCATGACTCACAAAGGGAGGTTTGCGGATGTCGGATGATATGGAAATTACGACGACAACGCTTGCAGAAACAGAAAACTTCTTCATCTACAAGGCTGAAGAACCAGACAATGAAACGACCTATCACGTGGAACTAGCCACGGCTACGTTGCATTTCTTCAAGGAAGAATGGGATGAGTTCCTGAAACTGGTTCTACAGGTGCACCAGGAATAGCGCGCACGTCAGCCATCGTGACGAGAACGCCTGCCCGTCTGAGCCTCGTCGGGGTGGCGGGAGATGGACGTCTCCAGTCACCGGAGGTGTATAGCAATTGTAGGATTGTGCGGGTAGTGTTAATATTCTGACATGAAAGGGAGCTACCAATAACAGCGCATGCCCAATCGCAGCGAGCTTCTTTCCTGGTTGGATGTTGAGCATTTAATTGATCATCTCGTTCCCCAATTTGATCGGGAATTTGACGCGATGATTCTTATCACTCGCGGCGGGATCATTCCTGGCGGCATGCTTGCGGAGGTCCTCAATATTGAGGATGTCCTTACCGCAGCGGTCGATTTCCCCTTTGAATCGCAGCGAAAAGCCTCAAAACTGCTGGCTTGGCCTAAATTCATCCAATTTCCTGATGATCGTCGTGTGGTTGATCAACAGATCCTCGTGGTGGATGATGTCTGGGGGTCGGGGCGTACGATCACAGCAGTACGGAGTCGAATTACTTCCGTGGGCGGATTTCCGAAGACGTGCGTGATGCATTACAATCCCTACCGCAATCTTTTCACACAGGCTGAACCTGACTACTACGCTGCCATTACAGACGCGCACATTATATATCCCTGGGAGATAGACCGGGGCAGCGATGGCGTCATTCTCGACCAGCCATAGGTTTTCATTCGCTTCGGGATTGCTCGACGGGAAGGTTTGACAATCAGATGGGGGCAAGAGTATAATAACCCTGCGTTCGAAGGCATGACGGCCGTTGTTAAACCGAAGGAGCAATCCAGGACGGGTTCCAGTCATACATATGACACAGGAAAACAACAAGGTCTGGCTAGCCTCGAAACAGGGTTAGCCAGAACGACTTTAATCAGGGGATGTCGAAGATGACAGGCACCGTAGACGATTTTTCAACGATGCTGGACGCAGCCATGGATGCGGCTGAACCGCAACGCGGCGATCTCCTGGAGGGAATTATCCTCTCCATGGATAATTACGGTCTCATCGTGGATGTCGGTTTGAAACGCGATGGGGTTGTGCCTACGGCTGACGTGGAGAAGCTTCCACAAGGCGAAGGCACCTTCTCCGTCGGGGATCGTGTGGCTGTGATGGTCGTAGACCCGGTGGACCACGATGGAAACCTGCTGGTGTCCATCTCACAGGCACGTGAAAGCAGCGATTGGTTGTCCGCCCACCGGCTGATGGACGAAGAGGAAATTATCGAACTGGAACCGCTTGCAGCAAACCGGGGCGGTTTGATCGTGCCCTTCGGCCGGCTACGTGGATTTGTGCCTGCCTCGCATCTCAGCGAGCTCCCCCGCGGCCTGGACGAGGAAAGCCGTAAGGAACATCTGAAGATGCTTGTCGGCAAAACCATGCCGTTCAAGGTGATTGAAGTCGATCCTCAGCGTCGGCGCTTGGTCCTCTCCGAAAGGAAGGCCATCCGGCAGTGGAGGACCGTACAGAAAGAAAAAATCATCAAGGAGCTTAAAGAAGGTGAACTACGGGAGGGTGTGGTCACCAGCCTGAGACCGTTTGGAGCCTTTGTGGACATTGGCGGTGCCGATGGTCTCATCCACATTTCCGAGTTGTGCTGGAATCGAGTGGAAAGCCCGGCAGACGTCTTGAAGGTTGGACAGAAAATCAAAACCCAGATTGTTAAGCTCGACTGTGACAAGAACCGGATTGGATTGAGCCTCAAACGACTCGAACCCAACCCCTGGGAAAATGAAGACCTGCATCCCGAGGTCGGTAGTCTGTCTGAGGGCACGGTGAGCTGCATTGGGAATAACGGTATCTATGTCCAACTCGAAAACGGGTTAGAAGGCCTGGTGCGGGCGAAAGAAGGTCTCCTGCTTCCGGGCAAAGGGACGCGATTGAAGGTTCGGGTGATTTCGTTCGAACCGGAGCGTGAACATCTGGACCTTGAACTAGAGCAAGATCTCACGGCAGAAAGCCAAATGGGCTAGGCGCTGCCAACTCCGGAGGGAGGTGAAGTAGAGTGCCCACAGTTGTATTACGACCAAACGAATCGCAGGAGCAGCTGCTCAAGCGATTTCGAAAGAAGGTAGCAAAAAGCGGTGTCCTGAGCACAGTGCGACGGAAGCGCTGGTTTGTGTCAAAAAGTGAGCTGAGGCGGATTCAGAAAAAGAAAGCCATCCGGCGATTGAAACGACGTCAACGCAAGAAAACGTCACGCCGAGGGCGCTGAATCGCAACAGCCCAGAGGGGCATGTCTTGATGTGCCCTGTGGAGGCGTTCATGCCGAAGAAAGAAGAAAAGATTGAACTTGAAGGCACCGTTGTAGAAGCCCTGCCTGGAACACAGTTTCGGGTTGAGCTGGATAACGGTCATGAGGTGCTGGCGTATCTGTCAGGCAAAATGCGGAAGTACTACATCCGCATCCTGCTCGGTGATCGTGTGAGGGTAGAAGTCTCTCCATACGATCTGTCGCGCGGGCGCATCACCTATCGCTTCAAGAAAAGAATGCCACAATCGAATAGTTAACGTCGAGCAGAACGCTTCCACACGTTGTGCGTTTGTGTGATTCTTGGGTCCGCTTCCCTCTAGAGGGGGGCGGCCCCTTTTTCTTTTTCCAGGATTGAGGCTGTCCAATCGGATTCCCTGAGAATCTCCAGAAGGGTCAATCCGTTCTTGGAAGCCAGGGCGAGGATGGGGGGAAGTTGCTCTTCAAGAATACCGGAAAGGATCAGGCGACCTCCCGGTGAGACAGAGTCGGCCAAACCGTTTTCCAGCATGGATGTGATGACATGGGCGAAAATATTGGCGACGACCAGGTCGAAGGGGGCGTCGGGGGAGGAGATACATTCCTCGAGCCCACCGGTCTCAAACTCAATGGTATCAACCTTGTTGAGTTCAGCGTTTTCCCGCGCGACAGGGATGGTGATGGGGTCGATGTCCCAGGCGTGAATCTTTGCAGCCCCGAGTTTGCGAGCGGCGACACTGAGGATGCCGGAGCCAGCCCCAAGATCGGCTACTTGCTCCCCGCCGGAAATGGATTGCTCCAACGCAAGCAGGCAAAGCCGCGTTGTGGGATGTGCCCCGGTTCCAAAGGCCATCCCAGGATCGATAAGGATGGATATCCGATCCGTTTCAGGGGGCTGTTCCCACGCAGGGACAATGGCCATGTTGGCTCCGACATTGATGGGATGATAGTTCTGCTTCCATTTTCCCTGCCAATTTTCATCGGCGATGATGTGAAACGATGGCTCGGGGAAAGCGCGAATTCTTCCCAGGAAATGGAGGGCGCGCTCGATGTGGGCGCGCCGTGTTTCCATGTCTTCGTCCACACTGATGTACGCTTTGATGGTCATTGGCCCGATGGGGTTGCCCGGACCGGGGGCGTCCTGTATTTGGCTGGTGGAAATGGAAACACCGCCATCGGCATGGGGGATCAGCGCCGCAGCGATATCGTCGGCAAGTTCACTTTCTACAATGAGGGTCAATTCCAGCCATGTCACTCCCCGATCCCTCCGATGAGATCGCGAAGCGTGTCGAGGAAACTGCGATCCTGGGGAATGACCTCGGTCCCCAGCGTGTCAGCGAGTTTCTGGAAAAGTTCTCGCTGCTCTGCCGACAGCGATGTGGGTATGTCTACGGCGATGATGATGAGTTGATCGCCGCGGCTATTGCGGCGGCTGCGCGGTACGCCCTTGCCTTTGATGCGCACCACTTTTCCAGATTGTGTTCCGGCTGGTATGGTGATGGTTTCGTCCCCGTCGAGAGTAGGGACGATGATTTCGGTGCCAAGCGCGGCCTGTGAAACATTGATGCGCAGGTCGAGCAGGATGTTGTCTCCTTGACGGCGGAAGAAGCGGTGTTTGTTGACATGGATGGAGACATAAACATCGCCGCGAGGGCCTCCAAAGACGCCTGGCTCACCCTGGCCGACAACGCGTATTTGAGTCCCTTCATCCACACCGGCGGGAACCGGTATCACGCGCTTGATCTTCTCGCGGACAAAGCCCCGCCCCGAGCATTCCGTACAGGGCGTTGGGATGGTTTCTCCGCGCCCGCCGCAGGTGGGGCAGGTGGTGACGTTCACCATGGATCCAAGCAAAGTCTGGCGGACCTGACGCACTTCCCCTGAGCCGTTGCAGGTTTCGCAGCGCACTGGCGAGGTGCCGGGTTCTGCGCCAGAACCCTGGCAGCGTGAGCATTCTTCTAGCCGGCTGAACTCGATTTCCTTCTCGGCACCGAACACGGCTTCTTCGAAATCGAGACTGAGGCGGTAACGAAGGTCGGCACCTTTGCGCGGTGCCCGCCTGCGGCGGTTCCCCATTCCCATTCCGAACCCGAAGAATTCCTCGAAGATGTCATTCAAGCCAAAGTCAAAATCGAAGGACATGCCATCCAGGCCGGCGTGGCCATAACGATCGTACGCTGCACGTCGCTCCTCGTCGGAGAGCACAGCATACGCCTCGTTGATTTCCTTAAACCGCTCTTCAGCGTCCGGCGCTTTGTTTACGTCAGGGTGATACTGCTTCGCGAGTTTTCGATATGCTGTGCGAATGGCATCCGGGGATGCCTCGCGGGGGATACCAAGGACAGTGTAGTAGTCTTTTTTATCGGTCATGGTTGGTTAATGAAGGCGAAGGCGCAACCGCGCCTTCGCTCAGAATCCTTTTCTGCGCTTATGACGCCTTAAACTCGCCGTCGATGACATCTTCGTCGGTCGAACTGCTTGAATCTCCCGAACCACCCATCTGGCCGGTGTCAGCCTGGTTGATGATGGACCCGATACGCTGCAGGGATTGGTGCAGGTTCTGCGTGGCTTGCTGGATGGCGGCTGCATCCTCCCGTTCAATGGCACGTTTCACTTCATCAATACGGGTTTCGATTTCTTCCCGCTGTCTGCCATCGATTTTGTCGCCCAGGTCGTCCATAGCTTTCTGAGCGCCATAGATGGCATTGTCGGCGTCATTGCGGATTTGCACCATTTCACGGCGTTTCTGGTCCTCTTCTGCATGCCGTTCTGCATCCTGGCGCATCGCCTCCACTTCGTCTTCGGAAAGGCCGGAGGAAGCATGGATGGTGATGTTCTGGCTGCGGTTGGTCGCCTTATCGGTCGCGCTGACTTCAAGGATGCCGTCTGCGTCGATATCGAACGTGACCTCGATTTGAGGGACGCCGCGCGGTGCCGGAGGGATGCCGTCCAAGGTGAACTTACCGAGCGATTTGTTGTCAGCGGCCATCGGGCGCTCGCCCTGAACCACGTGGATTTCCACCTGCGATTGGTTATCGGAAGCGGTCGAGAACACCTGGCTTTTACGGGTGGGGATGGTGGTATTGCGTTCAATAAGAGCAGTGGCCACGCCACCCAGCGTCTCGATCGAGAGGGTAAGCGGGGTCACATCCAGCAGGAGGATGTCCTTCACCTCGCCCGCCAGCACACCAGCCTGAATGGCAGCACCCACGCCAACGACTTCGTCCGGATTCACACCCTTGTGCGGGTCCTTCTTGAAGAACGCCCGCACAGCTTCCTGCACAGCGGGCATACGTGTCATGCCGCCTACGAGGATGACCTCGTCGATGTCATCCTGCGTGAGGCCAGCGTCACGCATCGCCTGTTGGCAGGGCGTGATGGAGCGTTGAACAAGATCCTCGGTCAACTGTTCCAGTTTGGCGCGTGAGAGGGTCATGTTGAGGTGCTTCGGACCGCTCGCATCGGCGGTGATGAAGGGGAGATTGATCTCGGTCTGCATCACCGTAGATAACTCAATTTTGGCCTTCTCAGCAGCTTCTTTCAAACGCTGTAACGCCTGGCGGTCGGAGCGGAGGTTAATGCCTTCCGTTCGCTGGAATTCCTGGCTGACCCACTCGATGATGCGTTCATCGAAGTCGTCACCACCGAGGAAGGTGTCGCCGTTCGTGGATTTCACTTCAAAGACTCCGTCGCCAACATCGAGGATCGATATGTCGAAGGTCCCGCCGCCGAGGTCATAAACGGCGATGGTCTGGTCGACGCTTTTATCGAGACCATAGGCAAGGGAGGAGGCGGTTGGTTCGTTGATAATGCGCAGGACGTCGAGACCGGCGATCTTACCCGCGTCTTTGGTGGCATTGCGCTGCGCGTCGTTGAAATAGGCGGGGACGGTGATGACGGCCTGTGTGATGCTCTCGCCCGTGTAGGCTTCCGCATCCGCCTTGAGCTTGGCGAGGATCATGGCGGAAATCTCCGGGGGCGAGTATTCCTTGCCGCCCATCACCACACGGGCGTCACCGTTAGGTGCTTCGGCAACCTGGTAGGGGACGAGTTCCATGGCGCGCTTAACCTGAGGGGAATCTTTCTTGCGCCCCATGAAGCGCTTGATGGAGAAAATGGTGTTATTCGGGTTCACCACAGCCTGGCGCCGGGCGACCTGACCGACCATGCGCTCGCCAGTCTTGGGGTTGACTGCCACAACCGATGGTATCAGGCGGCCTCCCTCTGCGGAGGAGATGACCGTAGGCTCGCCACCTTCCATGATGGCTACGACGGAGTTTGTGGTTCCGAGGTCGATTCCAATGATTCTACCCATGGTGGATAACTCCTACTTGGCTACCCGTACTTGAGCGGGGCGCAACACACGCTGCTTAAGCACATAGCCCTTCTTGATGGTACCGATGATCTCTCCCTCTTCAAGCTCGTCATCCTCTTCAAAGGTGACGGCTTCGTGAAGGGCGGGGTCGAAGCCGGTCCCGCGTTCGACGGTGATTTCCTCGACGTTCTGTGCCTTCAGGACAAGCATCAGCTTCTGACGAATGAGTTCAATCCCGCCAATCCACGCCTGCAGCTCCTCCGCTTCGGGCTTGCTTTCCAACGCGAGGTCGAGGTCGTCAATAACTTCGAGAAAGCGCGTCAGGATGTCGCCCGTGATGCGTGCGCGCGTGTTGTCATTCTCTTCCTTGTTGCGCCTTTTGAAGTTGATGAACTCGGCGCGAGCGCGCTGCCAGCCGTCCAAGTACTCGCTCGACTCGTCTTTGAGCCGCTCGATTTCCGCTTGCAAGGCTTCCAGTTCGTCTTGGGGAGCTTCCTCTGCGTCTTCCGCCGGTGCCTCGTCGCCGATCGGGCTCGCCTCATCTTCAAGCTCGAGTTCGTGCTCGATCTCTTCAGGCTCCGGGTCCTGTTGTGTCGATGACTGTTCGCTCACGGCATCTCCTTGATGTAGGGCTCTTGGTAGCGCTAGCTGTTGTAAAACTCGATAACCAGATCGCTCAGCAAGCCAGAAACATAGCGGACGGCCGAGATGGAACGTCCATACGACATACGCACGGGGCCAATCACCCCAATCGCGCCGGTGGCCAGCTCTGGATCGCCATAGCGAGTGACGATGACGGAACAGTGTCGCAATTCATCCCAGGCGCCTTCTCCATCGATGACGACCTGCACGGCTCCAATCGTCGGGCTGAGGATACTGGAGAGCACATCTTCGGTAAAGCTGCGTTCCTCGAGGAGCCGCAACGCATTTGTGCCCATGTCGGAGTCGGCAAATTCGGGCTGAGAAACCACATTGCTCAGGCCGTCCCGGTAAATATGGCCGGCTTGAAGTACATCGGCTTTTTGCATGATCTCCACGATGAGGCTCGTGACTTCCTGCGCCAACCCCGTCATTTCGCTCAAGTGGCTCTTGATGTCCTTTGCGCCTTTGCCTGCCAAGGCCATGGTTATCAAACGGGCTACGTCGTCCAGCCTGGCTTGATCGGCAGCTTCGGTCAGGGTCAGCATCTGTTGACGGACCTCGCCGCCTTGCAGGACCAGGACCAGCAGCACCTGGCGGCCCTGCGTTGAAATGAGCTCGAGATGCTTGAACTTGGCAAAACGCGGCCGTGGGATGGTTGCCAGTGAGGCTGCCTGCGACTGCTGGGCAAGGATGGATGTCGCCAGCCGGATCCAATCCTCAAGAGCGGATGGGGCTTGATGAAATTGATGGCTAATGAGACGTTTCTCGGCTGCAGGAAGCTCGGTTTCACCCAGCAGGCTGCGAACAAAGAAGCGATAGCCTTCTTCCGTTGGCACGCGCCCCGCAGAGGTATGTGGCTGCCGAAGGTAACCTGACTCCTCCAAGAGCGACATTTCATTGCGTACGGTTGCCGGACTGAAAGGAAGGCTGTACTTGCTCACCACGCTTTTCGATCCAATAGGGTGAGCGTTTTCAACAAACTCATGAATCACAAGCGCCAGGATTGTCTCCTGACGATCTGTCAGTTCCATATCACCCGCTCTCACGGATTAGCACTCTCGAGGGTGGAGTGCTAAAAATTGACTGTTCCATCTTACCATGGGGGTTCTTCATCGTCAAGCGAGGGGGCTGCCGCATAAAAAGTCAACGCGCCAGCACCGTGAGGAGCCGATACAATACTAGGAAAGGTGGTTGGCACGGGGTTGCTGAGGAGAGTCAAGCATGCTGAAGGCCATTTCAAGTGAAGCATTTGATGCACAGGTCATCCAGGCTGAAGGACCCGTGCTGATAGACTTTGGGGCGGAGTGGTGCCATCCCTGCAAACGTCTGGACCCGATTGTGGAAGAACTTGCAGCTGAATGGGATGGACGCGTGGTTGTTTATAAGCTGGATGTGGACCATGCGACCGATATCGCCATGCGTTTCCAAGTTATGGGGGTGCCCACCTTAATTTTGTTTAAAGGGGGAGAGCCTGTTCAGCGTCTGACCGGGTTTGCGCCGCGACGCAAGGTGATACGGGTTTTTGAGCCGTATCTGATGGAGGACGCCTGAGGGATGCAGGTGGGGGATTGGGGTCTGTGATTCGGTCTGCATGAAGAAAGATGGACGAGGCAGGGGAGAGTGACGGGGGGATCGACGTAGCTGCATGTGGTGGACATGACGTATTCTCTGCGACTGATCGGGAAGGGTGATACCTGAAGGCAGGATGATTCTCATGGTTTTTGGGAGTCATGGATGAGTTTGCTGGTGTATAATCGCCACGCCCGGCTTTGTCAGAGGATGCCTCACCATGGAAACTCGACGGCTGCGAATTCTTGTCGCCAAACCTGGCCTCGATGGCCATGATCGCGGTGCCAAAGTCGTCGCTCGCATGTTGCGAGATGCGGGAATGGAGGTCATCTACACCGGTCTGCGGCAAACGCCCGAGATGATTGCCGAAGCCGCGCTCCAGGAGGATGTCGACGCTGTTGGAATCTCCATCCTTTCGGGCGCACACCTTACGCTCGTCCCGCGCATTCTGGACCTCCTCAACCAACAAGGGCAGGGTGATGTGCCTGTTCTTGTGGGCGGTATCATCCCTGAGGAAGACGTTCCCCGTCTTAAGCAAGCCGGTGTCACTGAGGTGTTCGGTCCGGGCACCAGCAGTGAAGCCATTATCCCCGCGTTCCAGAACGCCGCGAGTAGAACCTGATCATGTCTGACGGGATGGCGAATCTTCTTGACCGCATTGCTGATGGTGATCGGCTCGCATTATCCCGGCTCCTATCTGAAATTGAAAATGAAACGAGCATTGGAATAACCGCGCTCTCGGAACTCTATCCGCGCTCCGGGAAGGCTCACCGCATTGGTGTGACAGGTCCGCCTGGAAGCGGGAAATCCACGCTTGTATCCGCACTCGCTTCTCGCTATCGGGAACGCTCGACTGGCGAAGGTGAGTGTGCCCGCACGGCCATCATTGCTGTGGACCCGAGCAGTCCCTTTTCGGGTGGCGCTTTGCTGGGTGATCGCATTCGCATGCAGGATTTGAGCGGTGATGAAGATGTGTTCATTCGCAGCATGGCCAGCCGGGGTGAACCGGGTGGTCTTGCAAGGATGACAGCTCAGGTTGCCGATGCGCTCGACGCGGTTGGATATGATCCGGTCATCATTGAAACGGTGGGTGCGGGTCAGGCTGAGGTGGCGATTGCCGCCAGTGCCCACACCTCCCTGCTGGTGGAGGCGCCGGGTGGTGGGGATGATGTGCAGGCGATTAAAGCCGGCATCCTGGAGATCGCGGACATCCTCGTGGTCAACAAAGCGGACCTCCCGGGCTCGGATCATACCCTCCATTTCTTGAAACAGATGCTCCAAATGCGTGATAAGGTGGAGGGGGGCTGGGACGTGCCTATCGTGCCGGTCGTCAGCATCAAGGGTGAGGGGATGGACGCGTTGTATGAGCACCTTCAACGGCATCGTACATTCCTGAAGAAAACCGGCGCCTGGGAGGGACATGCTCGGTTGCAGGCAGAAAGGCGGCTTGAGCAGCTCCTACAAGCCAAACTTTACACACGTTTTCGTAAGACTATTGCTGAAGATGACTGGAGCGCTGTGGTCGAGCACATCAGTTCCCACACGCTGTCCCCTCATGAAGCGGTAGTCGCCATGCTGGAGGCGGATCCGCAATGATGATTGGGAAACGGGTGCGCCTGCGCGCAATCCACCGGGGTGATCTTAAGCGATTTGTGCGTTGGCTCAATGATCCAGATGTAAAGCGTGGGCTCGCGAACGTGCACCCTGTCCGGTGTGAGGATGAGGAAACGTGGTTTGACGGCTTGGCGCAACGTCCGGAAGCTGAACGGGCGCTTTCCATTGATGTGCACAACGGGGATGACTGGCAACATGTAGGCTTCTGTCATTTCAACGATCTCGACTGGCGGGTGCGCAAGACGGAGGTCGGCATCGTGATCGGCGAGAAGCCGTATTGGAACCAGGGCTTCGGTGAAGAAGCGATGCGTTTGATGCTCTGGCATGCCTTTGACAACCTGAATCTCAATCGGGTGTACTTGCATGTGTTTGAGCATAATGAGCAGGCGATCAGCCTTTATCGCAAATTGGGCTTCAGTGAAGAAGGGCGATTGCGCCAGGATCATTTTTTTCAGGGGACGTATGTTGATACACTTGTCATGGGTATGCTGAACGAAGAATTCCAACGCAGCGTGGAGTGAGAGGAGACGTATGGGAAAGATGTTCGGTTACGGGGATATTAAGTTGTTTGCCTGTTCGGGAGCCCAGGAACTGGCCCAGGAAATCAGCGACTACCTGGATGTGCCGCTGAGCAGTTATGACCTTGTGGAATTTCCGAACGAAAACCTCTTTGTCCGGCTGCACGGAAGCGTGCGTGGTCAGGATGTTTTCATTATTCAATCAATGGCGGCGCCCGTCCATCGCAACATCATGGAATTGCTCATTATGATTGATTGCCTGAAGCGGGATTCAGCAGGCCGTATTACAGCCATTATTCCTTACATGACGTATTCCCGCTCCGATAAGAAGGACCAGCCGCGCGTGGCCATCACTTCACGGCTGGTGGCCGATATGATTGAGGTTGCAGGCGCGGATCGGTACATCACGATCGACCTGCATGCAGGACAGATCCAGGGCTTTTTCTCCATCCCGGGTGATGTGCTCACGGCCTATCATATCCTGAGCCAGTACTTCCTAGAAAAAGACCTGAAAAACAGTGTGGTTGCCACGGTGGATCTTGGTTTTGCGAAAAAGGGCAGAAACTACGCTTCACGCTTTGGCGTTCCACTCGCTTTTGTGGAAAAACGACGCACGGGCAGCGCCAGCAACCCTTCAGCCTTGAATGTCATCGGAGATGTCACGGGAAAGGATGTCATCCTGGTTGACGATGAGGTGCTTACAGCCGGCTCAATCTCGGAAGCTGTCAGGCTGTTGAAGGATCATGGGGCCGAGGATATCTATTTATGTTTCTCCCATGCCCTTCTGGTCGGTCCGGCTGTGGAGCGCTTGCGTGATCTTCCATTGAAGGAGATTGTCACCACAAACACCGTTCCGATCCCCAAGGAGAAGCGGCTCCCGAATATGACGGTGCTCTCCGTCGCATCGCTCCTCGGCGAAGTAGCACTGCGAGCCCATGAGGGCCGTTCAGTAGGAGAGTTGTTCAACGAGTAAGCGTTCGAGATGGTCTTCTTCAGGCTGGCGGGCACTCTCCCGCCAGCTTTCGTTTATGCAGCACGCCGGGAGTCGTGGAGTTGTTGCACAAAGGGTCTCCAGGGGCTGAGATCGAGATCCTGTCGCAGGCGAAGGTAATAGTGGCGGACGATGTCGGCCTGCTGCTCACGGTTGAAATCGAGGAGTGACATTCCCATGCGTTGTGCATCCGTCAATCCGCTCTCGCCGCCGTAGTCGTAAGCCTTGTTCCCTTGCCGGATTTGCACGTAGCACGCCTGAAAGAGGTAGATGACGCCCTCGTGTTGAAACTGCCAGGCATGCGTGAGTTCATGCATCAACCAACCAAGGTCTGTGAGGGATGGCGACAGGCCATCGCCGCCTGTTTTAATGCAGCGGGGAAAGAAAATCGCATTTCCGAGCGTAACGGCGTTGTCTTGCGGGGGTGTGCTTCCACGGAACCAGGCATGCAACCGGCTGATGGCGTTGGGCCATGCCGCGCCCTCAAACACGCGGATGGCAGACATATCGAGGCTGCTCTGAAAAACACGTCGCGCCTCCGCGATCTCGAAAGGAGTCAACGCACGACTATGCATCGTATTTCTCTTTCATGTGCATAATCATAGAAGTGGAGGGAGCATTGTCAACTCATCTGGATGTCGTCTTCACACATTGCCATGAAAAGGTTTAGAATAGCGGAATACACCGCTGAGAAAGACATCGACATCCTGGCAGATCGAGCCTGGAGCAAGGCATGGCAAGGCGTATCACCGCTCGCATACAAAAAAGCCTGAAGCAATTCTCTGGCATTGTGGTGGAAGCTGTCGAACGATACAGCCGCCATGAATGCGCTGCGCGCGCAGCTGCGCTTGCCTATCATTTGCTCTTCTCGCTCTTTCCGCTGCTGCTATTCCTCGTTTTTTTTGGAAGCCAATTCCTGGAGGACGCCAGTGTGGAGGAATTCCTGTTTCCATATCTGGAAACAGCCATGCCTGCCATTGCCGACAGTGTAAAACGTGTGGTGCTGCAAACACTGCAGGCACGGGGTTCGGTCGGCGTTATCGGTGGATTGCTGCTGCTCTGGAGCGCGTCCGGCGTTTTCAGTGTGCTCACTGCTGCGCTGAACACCATCTGGGAGGCACCTGCCCGGCCGTATTGGCGCAGGCGCATGATCGGTGTGCTCGCGGTCATCCTTGCGGGTGTTCTCTTCCTGTCCTCCATCCCCCTCAGTACCCTCACGAGCTGGGCGCGCAGCCAGTCTAACGGCAGTGTTCAACACTACCTGGGCCTGTTGCTGGACGTGGTCGTTTTGGCCCTGCTTTTCTGGGCGCTGTACCGCATTCTTCCCAACAAGCATGTCGATCCGAACGCATCGTTGTTTGGTGCTGGCGTTGCGGCGGTTGCCTGGAAAATTGCGCAGATTGGGATGGTCAGCTACCTATCCTTGGGTCTGACCAACTATGGCCTCATTTATGGATCGCTGGCCTCCGTCGTGGTCTTGATGATCTGGTCGTATCTTTCGGGAACTATCCTGCTGTACGGCGCTGCGCTGGCCGTCACACTGGAGGAGGAACGTCTCGAGGCAGCCCATGCCCGGGTTGGGGCATCACAAGAGCGAGGGGAGGAGCCACCGCGCTAGCTACCGCCTCATGAAGCCGCACTCAGTCTCCTGACGGGACGGGTGCGCTCTGTCTTTCACGCTCGGCATTCCACCGATCCAGGTAGAGATATACCCCTACGGCGACCAGGCCCACGAGGAACGCCATCAGCCACAGCAATCTTGGATCGAGGTTGTCGAGGATGAGGCCGCCCAGCAGGGGGCCGATCATGGCTGAAATCGCCCAGGAGAATCCGAAGAAGGCCATATAGCGGCCGCGCATGGCTTCCGGCGCCATTTCGGCGACCAACGCCTGCTGCACCGGCGAGACCAGCATCTCACCGATGGTGATGATCACCATCGCAAACGCGAACATATAGAAATCGCTGAAGAGGCCATACAGGCCGAAACCCACTGCATAGAGGAACATGCCGCGCGCCATCACCTTGAAGGGATCCTGACCGCGGATGCGGCGTGTAATCCAGAACTGGAACACGACCACCATGGCAGCGTTGAGACTGAGAATGTAGCCGAATCCCTGGGGAGGAATACCGTGAGCATCGCGCAGATAGACCGCCATCGTGCTGTTCATCTGCAGATACACCAGCGACATGAGAATCCCGGCGCCCCAGAACAGCATGAAAAAGGCATCCTTGACCACATTTCCATAGCCTTTAAAGGTGGTCCACATGCTCTCCTTCGGGCCGGATGACAGCACCGCGTGCGTCTCGGGCAGGAAGAACAGGATGAGGACGGCCACAAAAGAGCTCGCCAGCGCGTCGGTGATGAACAGGAGCAGGTAGGACTGCGTCGCCAGCAGCCCGCCGATGGCGGGGCCGATGGTGACAGATAGATTCACCACCACCCGCAGGATGCCAAACCCCTCAGCCCGCTGCTCGGGTGGAAGGATGTCGGCGATGAGTGCCTGTCGAGCCGGGCCGGCGATGTCTGCCAGGAAGCCGACGGTCAGTGCGCCGATAACAAAAATGTCGAGAGATTCCGACAAGCCCAGCCAGATGCTGGAAACAGCGCTGGTGAAAAGCCCAAAGATGATCATCTTCTTCCGGCCGATTCGGTCGGTAAGCGCCCCTCCGATCGTGCTGCCAATGATGCCCATAATGGAGAAGACGCCGAAAAGGAGCCCAACCTGGGTCATCCCAATGTTGAACTTCTCCGTGACATAGAGCGTAAAGAAGGGCCACAGGATTGCCCCGCCCAATCGGTCGATGAACGTCACCCCGATCACAATCCAGAAGACGCGGGGGTAATCATCAAATCCCGCCTTGATTCGCCAATAGACACGTTTGATTCGCAGCACAGTTCATTCTCCTGGATGGAACAACCGACAGTGTCCGAACGGATGAACGCCCCGTCGGTAAAGAGCGCAATAGGAACCCAATCATGGGGGGAGCCGTTCGTGAAGAGAAGAGCATTATACACGGCACCAGGGCTTTTCGCACCGTTCGGTCTACTCGCCTTCACGACATCTTTGTCTTCCTTTTACGGGTGGTTTACGGACGTGTCAACACCTCCTTGCTAGCATGAACGAGGAGGCGGCGGGCTTGTTGTCCGCTAACCTGATGTCATGTTGGCTGGAAGGGAGCAAGGTGACACAAGTGTCCATGGCCACAGTCTACGAGATTTCGGAAGAAGAACTTCAAATATTCCTGGATGAATCCGAGGATCAGATCCACATCCTCGAGGATGGCCTGGTGCGTCTTGAGAAGGATGGCCGGGATCCAGACTTGATCAATGCCATGTTCCGCGCTGCCCACACCCTGAAAGGATCGGGCGGGCTGATTGGCCATCGAACCCTCACCGACCTTACACATCGTGTTGAGAATGCGTTTGATGCGCTCCGCAAGGATGAGATTGACATCTCGGCCAAGCTCGTGGATGTCTGCCTGGACAGCGTTGACATGCTTCGGCAATTCTGTGATGACATCGCCGATGGGCGGCCTAGCGACGAGGATGTCGAGCCACTCATCGGCCGGTTAGAGGAATTGCTTGGGAAGAGCAAACCAACAGCTTCTTCAGGAAAACGGGATAGTGATACGTCCCGGCCGCGCCGGCGTCGCCGGACACGCAAGAACTCGATGGTGGTGGAAGCCTCCATCATCGAGGGAAGCGCTGCATCTGCCGCACGAGCTTTCCAACTTATGCTCGCATTGCAGGATTCCGGCGAGATCATCCGTATGGATCCGGATCAAAAGAAGATTGAAACCGCCCAGCCTGTGCGCGAATTCATGGCTGAAATTATGGCCACAATACCGGAAGACAGGATTGTGGAGGATCTGCTGAAGATAGACGATCTCGAATCGTTGTGCATCAATGGCCGCGAGGTGAAAGCACCTGCGACGCAAACACGGGTGTCCTACAAGGAGCCTATGCGCCTGGGAGAATACCTCATTTCGCTCGGTCTCATCACGCGTGAGGATCTCGAATCGGCGCTCAAGGTACAACGCTCAACTGAGGGCGAGCGAGAGCCGATCGGGCGCATCCTCGTCCGGCGCAAGGTGATTTCGCAGGAAGCTCTTGACAAAGCCGTTGCCGGACAGGTGGAGGAACTGCGTACGGCACTGAAAGCCGTCAATGAAACGGAGCCGCGGCATCTGCAAGTGTCCGCGGAGAAAACCATTCGTACAAGTATTGAGCGGCTTGATACGTTGATGAACCTTGTGGGGGAACTGGTCACGGATCGCAATCGCCTCGAGCGCATCCATGAACTGGTGGATGAACGCCTGCGCGGGGATGAGCTGCTGGAGGATCTATCGCAGACCATTGCCCATCTCGGACGCATCTCTGACCAGTTGCAAGAAGAGGTCATGACCATCCGCATGCAGCCGGTAGCGAGGATATACAAGAAGCTGCCGCGCCTCATCCGCGACCTGGCACGTAAGAATGGCAAACAGATTGATTTGCTGCTCGATGGTGCTGACACAGAAATGGATCGAACGGTCATTGAAAAAATATCCGACCCCCTTGTGCACCTGCTGCGCAACGCGGCAGATCATGGCATTGAGAACCCGCAGGATCGCGAGGCTTGCGGGAAAGCGCCGCGCGGCAGCATCCGGGTGCTGTCAAAACACGAGAATGGTCAGATTATTATCACCATCTCTGACGATGGACGTGGAATTCAAGCGGCTGCGGTTAAGCAGAGCGCCGTCACGAAGGGCTTTCTCACCCCGGATGAAGCCGAAGCCCTTTCTTATGAGGAGACCATCGATCTCATTTTCCAATCCGGGCTTTCCACGGCGAAGGTGGTGAATGCGATTTCCGGACGCGGCGTTGGGATGGACATTGTGCGCAGCAACGTGGAAAAACTGGGGGGATCGATTACCGTCGAATCCTGCCCTGGTGAGGGGACGACATTCCAGCTCATCATGCCCCTCACGCTTGCGATTATGCAGACGCTTCTCGTTCGTTTGGAGGAAATTGTGTGCGCGATCCCGCTCGTTTCCGTGACGCGTACCCTGCGGGTTCCCTCAGAGGTCATTCAGCGCAAACAGACCACCCCCGCCATTGTGGTGGAGGATCGATTTCTCCCCCTCATCTCATTGCGCGATGCGCTTGGCTTGACGCCCGAGACAGTGGAACCGGAATACCAGCACATTGTCATGATCCGTTTTGGCAAGAGCCAGGCTGGCTTGATCGTCGACGGATTTGTGGGGGAAGAGGATGTGATGGTCAAGCCACTTGGTCTGCTCTCTGAGCATACAGATGGTGTTTCTGGGGCGGCGATCCTCGGCGACGGAGAAATCGCACTGATTGTCGACATCCAGAGTGTGATCAAACTGGCGCAACAAGCCGGGGGCGGGTGATGGAAAGGAAAGGGGAGTTGCCATGGAACCGATGACGGGGGAAGTCATTGCGAAACCGACTTTGCTACAGGAGGCCGGCCTTCTCGAGGCAGGGATGCGACACGTCAGCGCACAAATCCCGAATGCTTTTAATGAAGACATTAGACCGCTCGATCCATGCCTCCAGGCAGTGCCCTTGGCGGAACTGCCGTACATCATCGGTGGAGCTGAGGTGAAGAGTGTCGGCGTCTACATCCCGGTTTTGGGTGATGTCCAGGGTCAGATCATGGTCATTTCCAGCTGTGATGATGTGGTTGCGCTGCTGGATGCGCTACAGATGCGTTCGGATGTCCTTCCGGGAGATCTGGACGCCTTCGATCGATTGCGGCTTGCGGAAATTGCAGCGAGCCTGGGTACGGTGTTTTTAGAGCAGGTGGAGCAGCTCACCAGGCGGACCGCGCATCTTGGTGCGCCAATTGTGATGATAGACATGGCAGGATCCATCCTTGATCTCGCCATTGTCAACCTGTGTGAGCGGGTGGAGCTTGTGCACGCGTTGGCGTTTTCCCTGATGCACTTGCAGCAGGAACATGTTTTCAAGATGTGGTTAATCCCGGATCTGGTGAATGACGTGTTCGGTTAGGAATGAAGGTTGAACGAGCAACCCGTTGTCGTTGGTCTTGGTGAACATGCAGTCCGGAGCAATACCCGAGAGGTTCTCGTGGCCTACGGTTTGGGATCCTGTATAGGCGTGTGCATGTACGATCCCCGCAGGCGAACAGCCGGCTTGCTGCATGCTGTCCTGCCATATCGAACCTATCCCGACGCGCCGCAAGGGCGTTTCGTGGATACCGGAATCCCTCTCCTGCTTGGAGAAATGCTGGGTGAGGGAGCCCAAGCCGAGAATCTGCAGACCTACCTTGTGGGAGGAGCAACCATGCTTCCCCAGGAAGGGGAGGAGCTGGAAGCGCTCCGGATCGGAAAACGTAATATCGCCGTTGCAAGGGAGGTCCTCGATCAGCTTGGACTGTCCATATCCGGCGAAGCTGTTGGTGGTACGGCGGGAAGGACAGTGCGGCTATATGTGGAGACCGGTGAACTCATGTTGAGAGCGCTGGGAAATCGCGAACAGCCTATTTCGACCTTTGTGGGAGAACATGGGTGTTGATCCTTGGGAACAGGAGCGAATGAATGGCAAAGATTATGATCGTCGATGATGCGGAATTTCTGCGGGTCCGTGTCACAAAATTGCTTAAGGGCGACGGCCATGACGTGGTTGAAGCCGAGAACGGCATGAAAGCCATCGAAGTGTATGCTGCCGAGAAGCCAGATGCTGTCCTGATGGACATCACCATGCCTGATATGGATGGCCTTGCCGCGCTGAAAGAAATACGAGCAGCTGACGGGGAAGCGAAGGTCGTTATGCTCACCGCGCTGGGGCAGGAATCCGTTGTGCTGGATGCGATCAAGGCAGGCGCGAAGGACTTCGTGGTGAAACCGTTCGAACCGGATCGTGTTCTGGCTGCCATTGAGAAGGTGCTGGGCTGAGTGTGAGCGCGATGCAGAGCAGTAGCCGGGGCTCCCCGACGAACGTTGAGCCGCTGCGCGTGCTTGTGGTCGATGATTCGGCCTATGTGCGCTTTGCCGTGGCTCGATATCTGGACGCCATTCCCGATATTCACGTTGCAGGTTTTGCGGTCGATGGCCGGTCGGCGCTCGCACAGATTGAGGAGCTCGAACCGGATGTAGTGACCCTGGATGTTGAGATGCCTGGTATGGATGGTATTTCGGCACTCCGGGAGATTATGCTGCGCTATCCTCGTCCAGTATTGATGCTTAGCAGCCGGACCAAAGACGGAGCTGTAGAGACCATTCGGGCACTCTCGCTTGGTGCGGTCGATTTCATCGCCAAGCCTGATTCACGTGCCAACATTGGCGTTGTGATGGATGAACTCGTCGTGAAGCTCCGCGCCTGTCGGGCTGTGAATATGACGTCCAGGTCGCGCAGTCTGGGTACGCGACCGCTTGGGGAACCAGATGCGCGCTCACAAACCCGTCCGATGACACGGACGGATAAGCTCGTGCTCATCGGGACGTCAACGGGAGGTCCGCGAGCGTTGAGCGAGGTCATCCCGGCACTGCCTGGCGATCTCCCCGCAGCCGTTCTCGTGGTTCAGCATATGCCAGAAGGGTTCACTGGACCCCTGGCGACAAGGCTGGATAGGATGTCCACCCTCGCCGTCCGTGAAGCAAGTGACGGGGATGATGTCCGTTGCGGCCAGGTTCTCATCGCCCCAGCCGGACGGCACATGCAGGTTGAGCCCGGAGGTCGAGTCGCGCTCAACGAGAAGCCCAGTGTGCATGGGGTACGACCTGCTGCTGACGTTACCATGACCTCCGCTGTCCCTATCTATGGGAATCGCTGTGTTGGTGTGGTTCTGACCGGCATGGGAAGGGATGGCAGCAATGGCGCTGCTCTTATCCATGGTTCTGGTGGTTGGGTGATTGCAGAGGACCAGACGACATGCGTGGTCTGGGGTATGCCCCGCAGTGCGGTGGAGTACGGGGCTGCTGATGAAGTCGTGGCGCTGCCGGATGTGGCAGCGGCTATCGAACGTGCCGTGCGCCGATGTGTGTGAGAGAGGCCTGATGGAAAAGGTGGAGTACACCAGGGTTAGTGCAAGCATACAGTCGCTGCTACGCATTGATCTGAGCCATTACAAGGACAAACAGATGCGCAGGCGCCTGGGTTCCTGGCTATCCCGATCAGCTGCACCGGACTGGGATTCCTATCTCGCACTCCTCGCGGTGGATGGATCGGAGCGGGAAAAATTCCGCAACTACCTCACGATCAATGTGTCGCAGTTCTTCCGTGATCCACTGCGCTGGGCCACACTGCAAAATGACGTGTTGCCGTCGTTGCTTGGGGCTGACAAGGACAACGGCCGCACAGGCTCACGCATACGCATCTGGAGCGCTGGCTGCTCGATTGGCGCCGAGAGTTTTTCACTAGCCATTTTGCTCGAGGAACTTGCACCGGGTTCCAAGCACTTCATTCTGGGTACCGACATTGACCGCGGCGCTTTGCAGCGGGCCCGCAACGGTGGACCTTACAGCGAGGAAGATGTGCGAGAGGTGTCTGAAAGAAGGAAAGATCGCTGTTTTAAACGCGAGGGTGGCGCGTGGTATGTCCGAGAGGATATCCGCAGGGCTGTCCAGTTCCGCGAGCAAGATTTGCTTAATGACAATCCTCCCATGCATTTCGATCTTATTGTCTGCAGGAATGTGGTGATTTATTTTACCCAGGAAACCAAAGCCATGCTGTATCACAAATTTGCGAGCCATTTAAAGCCGGGAGGAATTCTCTTCCTCGGTGGCACGGAGATCATTCCTCGACCCCAGGAGTACCGGCTATATAGTCGGGGAATCTCCCTCTACGGGAGGGATGAACATGATTGAACGACGTGTTTACATTCAGGATCTGGTCAAACGTATTGGAGACCTTCCTCCGATCCCCATGGCCGCGGAAGCAGCGCTTGCGGTCATCCGCAATCCGAGATCCGGGATGGTGGAGTTGGCGGAAGTACTGTCCCTGGATCAGGCTCTTTCGAGCCTGGTGGTGCGCTGGGCGAACTCAGCCTATTTTGGCCTCGTTCGGCCGATCAGCACTGTACGTGAAGCTGTGGTGTATCTTGGCTATCAGGCTGTGCAAAGCCTCATTCTGGGAGGGTCAATCTCTGCGCTCCTTGAACGACCAGTGCCCGGCTATGGTTTGGAGCGCGGCGAATTGTGGAAGCACTCCATTGCCGTCGCGGCAGGGACACGTCTCATCGTGCAAAAAAAGGCCCCGCAACAGGCGGAGGAAGGCTACCTCGCCGGTTTGCTGTGTGACATCGGTAAGTTGGCGATGGACGTACTGCTGCAGGAAGTCGATCCATTGGCACGACCCCGTGATCAATCCTTTGAAGAGATGGAGCGCGAGCTGTTTGGATTCGATCACGCACAGATGGGCGCAGAGATTGCAAAGAAATGGAATCTTCCCCCACAACTGATCGATGCGATTGCCTTCCATCACTCCCCTTCAACGGCGGAAGGGGAGAGCTTGCTGGTCGATGCGGTGCATGCGTCTGACTGCGCAGCAGCCTTGATGGGGATCGGCGTCGGGCTGGAAGGGGCAGAAACCATGCTCGACGCGGGTGCACTGGAGCGGGTTGGTCTGGAGGATAAGACCTATTTCGAGTTGATGGGACGGATCGGTCCGCTCGTGCGGGAGGCGGAGGACTTTTTGGAATGTAAAAGGAGCTCCGCTTGAACGTCGCGTTTTTGAATCCCTTTGTCGAAGCTGCTCGGGATGTGTTTCTTGCTGAAACGCAGCTGGATGTAATCAGGGGAGACATCAGCCTGGAGACCTCGGCATTTACCGCTGACGACGTGACGGTGCTCATCAGCCTCGTTGGTGATGTGCGTGGTGTTGTGATGCTGGGTATGTCGGTGGAAACCGGACTGGCACTGGTAGAACGAATGATGAGCCAGTCGTTTGCTACATTTGATCGCCTGGCACAAAGTGGCGTTGCCGAGTTGGGGAATGTCATCACAGGCCGGGCGAGTGTCAAGCTTGAAGAAGCTGGTTTCGAGGCGGACATCTCCCCGCCAACCATGGTTCGAGGAAAGGGTGTGACCGTTTCGAGCCTGGAATTCCAACGACTCAAAGTCCCCCTGATGAACGACCTTGGAGAAATTAATATCCAGCTCGCGCTTGAAGTCAGCCCGATTGAAAGCAAGACCGAGAATCATATACCCATCGTTGCTCCGGAAACATCAGATCCGAACCGTTCCGCTTGATCCCGGCGGATCTGTGTAAAGAAAGTAGGAAATCGGCATGAATGTGAAATTTCTAAACCCCTTCATCGATGCTGTGTTCGAAGTGCTGAACGCGGAAACCAAGCTGGAAATGGAGCGCGGTGCGCTGTCATTGGAAAGTGATTCCTTCGTCACTGCTGATGTTACGGTGCTTATCAGCCTGGTTGGGCAGGTGGAAGGCTCGGTTTTCTATGGGATGTCCACCTCCATGGCACTGGGACTGGTCACGCGTATGATGGGTGAACCTTATACGCAGTTTGATTCCCTTGCGCAGAGCGGCATTGCGGAGTTGGGTAATGTGATTACTGGACGTGCCAGTATTAAACTGGCGGAGGCCGGGTATGAATCAACGATTTCACCCCCCACGCTGATCGAAGGATCGGATGCCGCCATTTCCACCCTCGATCGCCCCCGGCTGGTGGTACCGCTGGAGTCTGAGCTGGGTGATTTGAAGATCCATCTCGCCTTGCGGGAGCGCCTGGACGTCCATAAGACCGCGGCTGAACTCCGCACCCCGGCAGCCCCCGGCCTTGCCTGAAGCAGGTCCCCTTTCCTCTTTGCGGAGTTGTCGCTCTCGATCGCTGAGCTTGGTTCCAGTCGGCGTGTGTACGGTATGCATGTGGCGAAGACGACGACGCGTGTCCATTCAGGGGAGAGGAGGCCTGGTGTGAAAGCCATCCTGTCTACGGCGATTCATAATGCCTGGGGCTGGAATCCGGTCGATGAGAGCCGCTAGGAGCGGCATGAGCGCTGGACCGGGATTCTGCAGGACTTACTCGGGGACGAGGTCGATGTGATCGAGGAAGGGATGCACTCCCGCATCACCCTCTATCCCGAAGCGGTTAAGGGCTTCCACAATGGAAAGGCGTCTCTCCCCGGATGGTTGCACTCGCATACACCTCTGGACCTTGTCATGTTGATGTTGGGAACGTTGGATCTCAACGATCGCTTTCCGCGTACGACATCGCCCACTGCGCCGCCAACGATCGGCCCCCTGACGAAGATGAAAGATTACGAGAGCTTCAAGGGCGGCGAGGAGATTTCGCGAGCGTTTCCGGGTTACTGCCGCCATTTTCCTGAGAAGTATGATTCGGCCTCTCTGGATGCCGGCGAGATTGTGGTGTCGAGCGAGGTGGACGGCGTGCAACGGGAGCTGGCGGAGCACCGCACGTTGGCGAAGGCGGTCGCACCGGTGGTCCGGGAGCGGCTCGCCGATTGAGCTGGTTGTTGGTCCGAGAAGCGCTTCCCACCGCAAGCACCTTGATAGCAGCGTGATTCTTGATTAGAATAGCTTGAGCATGGCGGGGTAGCTCAGTTGGCAGAGCAGGGGACTCATAAGCCCTTTGTCGCGAGTTCAAGTCTCGCCCCCGCCACCAGGAAGGACCCATCCCCGGATGGGTTCTTTTCTTTTCCGGTTCTGACCAGCGGTTGATACCTCTTCAATGAACCCTCTTTGTAGAATTGCTGTTCATCATCAGGCTTTTCTCGCCTTTCCCGATCTTGATCACCATGTGCTCCGAGACGCACCGAGGCCATCAGGGTTCACCTTGAGCAAGAATTCCAGCAATCACTTGCAAGAATCCTTCTTCTTTCTCCTGTCCGGACCGCCGTAGGCGAAGGGCGGGCTCAGTCCATTCCCCGTTCATGCGAAATTCATGGAAGGCAGCAATGGTATCCTCTACTCCTTGTAGAAGCGATGTCACTTCCTCCGAGAGGCAATCAGGATACGGTTCTCCTTCCATCCTTCGCTGCGTCATCACCAATACCTCGATTGCCTCATCGAAAGTGTTTCCCGATACTGAGTGTTCCGCAAGAGAATCGGCATAATCTACTGCACCACCCCAAGCAATCCAAACGCGGCCAAACTGATTGTAGAAATCAGCGACTACCTCCGGATTGCAGGTTGAAATGGACGCCGACTGATACCCAGTACATGCGCTGATGAGGAACAGAGCTGCACCGAGTACGATCTTGCTCATTCGTTTCATAGCGGGTCCCTCCTGAACCGGCCAGCATTCAGGTAGAGAGAGGAAGAACACCTTTCAATGGGACGCGCAGGGTCATTGGATCAGGGGCAGTGTCCACTTTCGCAATAGGACCTGCATTCAGGCCCCGGCCAACAATCCCAGCCCCATCCCGGACGATAGCACCATGTACAACAATAGACGCAGCGAGTAAGGCGTATGTTAAACACCTCGGGAGAGACTCCGAGGACCTATTCATGAATGTCCCCCAAAAGCATCTTAACAAAAGAGTAGCATTTCATTGTGGATGATGCAACATTCTCCCTGAGACTTGGCCTGGATTCTCTTGGTACTTCAACCTTATTCTTCATCGTCCATGGTAAAGATGACTTTCCCGCTTCCCCACTCCTCACTGATCTCCATAAGGACTGCACTTACGAACCGCAAGCAGGCTGCTTCAATCGGGAAGATGCACATCACTCGCGTCCGACGTTTGATCTCCTGACTGATCCGTTCGAGCCCATTCGTCGTTCTGAGGTGGCGCCAGTGCTCCTTCGGGAAGGTAAACACTATCAGTCCTTCCGGAAGGCTTTCCTCCATCCACGCTGGGATTTTGGAGGCTATCCGAGCATACTTCGCTACCGCTCGCACCAGAGATGCCTCTGCCAATGCCTGGTCCGGCGCATTGAACATGATCCGGATGTCTTCCGCTACTTCCTTGTGCATCGATTTGTGGGGGACATACTGACCCGTGTTCTGCTGCAGGTGAAACTGACACCGCTGCCATGGAACATCTCCCAGTACAGCTCACCGGGCAGCTCTGACTTGAGATGGCGGGAGCGCCGGTGGAAAGAAAACGTCTGATTACTGATATTGACTTTATTCATGCCATGTGGACGCCATGGAGATGGAATGCGGCCGATCGGAAGGCTTGCCGACGAGTTGACCGGCGGTCTGAACACCGGCGTGACGTCGAGCCAGACGGGCTGGGCGACAGCGATGGTCGTCGCCCCCGCCAGACCAGGTCCCCCGCTGCCGGATGACGACGCGCGGGTGTGGAACACCGAAAGCCGGGGCGCAGGGGTGGTGGCCGCCGCGCGCGACCGTCAACTTCATCGGCTTGTCAGGTGGCCATGGCCGCCTCAGAGAGTCGCCAATCAGTGGTCGTTCAGCGCGTCCAGCAACTCCGTGAGTTTGCTGCAGATCACTTCGTGCCTCTCTCGCAACTGCTCGTGGAGCCGGCCGCGTCTGTCGTGATCCTGTTGCAGCATCTCGTGCTCGGTATGGGCCGCGTCGTGTGCGCTTCCATCGCCGGTCCTGTCGTGCTCACGGATCTGGCCCTTATGTTGCGCGATCATGCTCTCGTGCGTGGCGAGGGCCTGCTCATGCTCCAGCAGGTGCGACTCGTGCTCGTGAAGCTCGGCCTCGACGCGGCGCAGCAAGGCGAGCAGATTGCTGTGCTCGATGCGCCAGGCGCGATGGTCAGCCATCCAGCGTTTGTGATCCGCGCGGCCGTGTTCGTGGTCGCTCTGGTCATTCCTGTGTTCGTTGCTCATGCGGTGCTCCTTGTTGGTTCGTGGTGTCCAGTGCAGGCGTTCAGGCCTCAGTCCAGCTGACCGATGGGTGATCTTCCGGACCGCTCGAGAGACATGTTCTCAGGAAACCTGGCGAGCGATCAGGCTCAACATGCGCTGGAACACAGACGGATTGAGATGACTGGCTCAGCACCTCACCAGGGAGGGGGGTACGGCTCAAACCTGCCCCAACTTCCCCAACCATCCCAGCATAGGGCATCCGGGCTGCCAGTTCAAGTCTCGCCCCCGCCACCTCAAAGGACTTATCTCCGGATGGGTCCTTCTTTGTGTATTGCATGCCAACGCTGATTCTAGGACGTGAGTGGATTGGTTAGCCCACTCCTGACGATATGCTGGTCTGGGCGTTATCCTTGCGAACCGGGGATGGATCCAGCTATGGCTAAGAAGGTCTCAACCAGGGATGGGTTAGACGTGCAAAAAGCAGCAGAATCGCTGAAGGAGGAAGAAGAGTCCGCGAGCTTCCACACATACTTTGGAAAGGCTGACGATTTGCTTTCTTACGTCGTGAGGGGGGGGCATCATGACATGCACTTGAGGGTTCTGGAGCAGAGAGCACCCCTTGAGGGTGCATGCTTCAATGTGGTTGCGATGTGGGTTCGATGAGAGAGGGTTGATCACAACCTCAAGGGGTGTTCTGTGCTCCACAAGCATGTTCTTTGTGCTGCTAAGCACATCCTAACCGAAGGCAGTGCGAATTGGAAGAATAGCTTCATAATTATGTGACAAAAGGAGAGGCTTTTTGGATAGATGTAAGGGTTTGAGTTCAACAATGCGCCTATCAGATCTCGTCTTTGGCCTGGTGCGGCTCTCGGATGGGAGCGCTGCGTGAGCCGGGACGGGGGATCGCCATGGGCGTTGTGATGCCTTTGGCGCAAGCGGCCTGATGAGGGCCTGTGCGAGCGGTTCTCGCATGCCGTGCAGGACATTGAGATGAAGACCCATTCGCTTCTACCAGGCCAGGTTGAGCCGCCGCCCTTGAAATGCCCGCTTCGTATGGACGCGGGCTCTTTTCTTGTAGGGACTGCATCAAGGTCTGATTATGGCAGCTCGTTGAGTAGGGCGCTCGTTGGGCTGAAAGGGGAAGTCATCCAGCACGACACAATTTGTCGTGGCGACATGTGACATGGGTGATGTCCATGGTTTTCTTCACTCCTCCGGCTATCGAGTGATCGGTTGTCTGCACGCACAGTCTCGTACCTCCATGGCCAGGGGTGGAATGGCGTGCTCTGAACTTAACCCTATCGGCAGGTCTGAGGGTAACTTGATGCAGTGAAAGCCAATTGTAAGATGAGGGGAAGGCGTATCATGATAGCATCAACGTAGTTTGCTATTCGAACCGGTATCCACGACATGCGTCAGGTCTGCTATTCACGAAGGAAACCGGCTGCTCCTCAGGATTAATATGATGCCGTTCAACGATGGAGAGAATATGCCCCTTGATCGGATAGAATTTCTTCCGATTCCCCGCTCCCTTCCTGTTTTTGAGGATGAACTAAAGAACCGCACGGCGCTGGTGCTCTTTTACGGTGAAATCCTTACGCTCGCCATGACACTCTTGTTCGGTGGCGGATTCATGCTCGTCGACCCACGTCCGTCCATCATCATCCTTGTCAACGTTGGATTTGTCCTGGAGCTCACGAGTTTCATCTTCCTGTTGCGCGGTCGATTGCGCCTATCCAAGTCGATGTTTATCTTCTCCGTCTGGAGTATGCTGTCGCATGCCTCGGCCATCTCCGGAGGGATGTTCAGCCCCGTTGTGGCTGGGTTGGGTTTTGTGATTGTCCTCAGTGTGGTGTTTTTTGGAATCCGGGGAATCGTGAACTCGGGCATGGCAGTGTTCAGCACCCTGATTGTGTTGTACCTCCTTCAGGTGACCAACCTGCTGCCGTCAGAAGGAAGGGTTCCGGATCTTCCGATCGTGTTCCTCTCCCTTTCTGCATTTATGAGCGCCATGATGCTCTCACTCGTGTTCTATGACCGCATCCTGTTCGGAGAGAAGGTAAAGGCGCTGCAAGTTGAGGTAGAGCTCGAGCGGGAGCGGGATCGCTTGGCCCTCGCGGTGCAAGCAGCCGGGATGGGGTTTTGGGAGCTCAACCTGGATGATATGCACATGTCCGTCGGCGCTCACTGGTCCGAGCACCTTGGTTTCGATAACACCGTGGCCAGCCTACCTCGGGAAGAATGGATGGAGTTCATCCATCCGCAGGACCGTCCATACGTGCTCTTACAGATCGAAGCGCTACAGCAGGGCAGGAGGATGTTTGAAGTCGAATTCCGACATCGCTTTGCGGATGGCTCCTATCAATGGGTGATGACCAGAGGCCAACTCCTGGAAGAGATTGGCGCAGAGGCCCCACTCGTACTGGGTGTGCACACAGACATCCATGCCCGCCGGCAGATGGAGGAAGCGCTCCGGGTGAGTCGACAGGAGCTGGAGTCCGTGCTCCAAAGCACACCCCTTGTGCTCTGGAGAGTAGATGCAAAGGGGCGCTTCACCCTGGCGAAAGGGCAGGGTCTGCGGTCGTTTGACCTAACCCCTGACCTCCTGACCGGCGTGAGCGTCGATGAGCTGCGAGAGATATCCCCGGCATGGGCTGAGCATGTTGCTGGAGCCCTTTCGGAGGAAGAACAACAAGGGGTGATCGAGATGGGGAGCGCCTCCTTTACCTCGCGCTCAATGCCGCTGTACGGCTCAGATATGGAGCTTGTCGGCGCGATTGGCGTGGCTGTCGATATCTCCGCACAGATGCAGGTTGAGCGCAAGCTTTCAGAGACGAATTACGAACTGGAAGCTGCCAACACCATTCTGAAAGAGACCCAGGAGCGCGTGGTGCAACAGGCACGACTTGCCGCGGTCGGCCAGCTGGCTGCAGGCATCGCTCATGATTTCAATAATGCCCTCCTCCCGATAACGCTGTATGTAGAGATGCTGCTTGGGGATCCACAGCTGCCAGCCACCATGCGCGAACGCCTTGAAACGGTGTTGTCGCAGGCACAGCGCGCTGCCTCTTTAACCCAGCAGATCCTCGACTTCGGTCGTAAGAGCCTCATGCAGCCAACGTGCATCCTGATGGCTCCGTTTTTGGAGCGTTTCATCGGTATGCTGCGTAGAACCCTCCCGGAGAGCATCCACATTCACCTCCTCACCAATGGGGAGCAGTACAAGGTCTGGGCTGATGAGAGCCGTTTGGAACAGATGCTGATGAATCTGGCGCTCAACGCCCGGGACGCCATGCCGCTTGGTGGTACGCTGGCCTTTGAGATGGAGCATCAGCATCTTTCACACACGCTCGAGGATTTCCCTGAAGTTACCCCGGGCGACTGGATTCATCTCGAGGTCAGGGACTCGGGTTCGGGGATCCCTGAAAACATCCTCCCACATATTTTCGAACCCTTTTTTACGACCAAAGCTGATGGCTCGGGCAGTGGGCTTGGTCTCGCTCAGGTTTTCGGGATTATCAAACAGCATAACGGCTATGTGTACGCACGCAGTGAAGTCGAAAAGGGGACATGCTTTCATATCTGGTTACCCCAGGCTAAAGACGAGAACTGCTTTGAAGATCCTGAAGCTGCAGCAGAGATGACCCTGGGGGATGGCGAAAGGATTGTGGTGGTTGAAGACAATCCCGTCACTCGTGCAGCCCTGGGAGATGTGCTTGAGTTGTTGGATTATGATGTTGTCCTGGCGCGAGATGCCAACGCGGCAGTACAGTATTGCCAGGAGGATCATGTCGATCTCGTGGTAAGCGACATGGTCATGCCGGATATGAGCGGTGTAGACCTCTTCCGGGAACTGCAATCCATTGATCCTTCCATCGGTGTAGTCATTATCACGGGCTATCCGCTCGGCGATCAAAAGCAGGAATTGCTTGACCTGGGGATGTGTGGTTTTGTGCAGAAGCCGATCGATATGGGCCAGATCCAAGCTGTTGTTAAGGAAGCGCTGGAAAAGAAGATGCGCCCGCGAGAAACATGATCTCCCGGGCAGCGTATCGGAACGCCCTCTTCAACGCGAAGAGGGTTTTTGTTTTGCGACTGCAGGTCTACAATGATGGGGATGTTGACGTCCTGGACCATGGAGGGAAGTATGAACGATCATCCGTTGACCCCGCAAGGAAATGCGCCGATGGTGACACCGATCGTGCATGCTGTCAACTACGAATACCAATCCTTCGATGTGCTTGAAGCCATCTCCGAGAAGAACATGCCCGGTTACACCTATCACCGGGATGATAATCCTACTGTGGTGGCCGTGGAGCAGCGTATCGCGGCGCTTGAGCGAGGTGGACGCTGCATCCTTTCCACGACAGGCATGGCGGCCTGTTCACTGGTCTACTTTTCCTTCTTGAGTGCGGGCGATCACGTGGTCCTATTCCATGATTGTTACGGGGCACATTATAAGGTCTCCATCCTCCTGGAGCGGATGGGCGTGGAGTTTACGTGGTTGGATTCCACGGAGCCGGAAATGATTGAGGATGCCATATGCCCCAACACGCGCCTGCTGTTTTGTGAATCGCCGACCAATCCGCTCTGTAAGGTCCTTGACATTCGCTTTCTGCGGCAGCAGGTCGATCGGGTCGGCGCGTTGTTGGTCGTGGATAATACCTTTGCCACGCCGTATCATCAGCATCCCCTTGACCTTGGTGCACATGTGGTGGTCCACAGTGCGACGAAGGCGCTGGGGGGACATAATGATTTGATGGCAGGGGCTGTCGTGTGTGACGAAGAACTGGGGGAGGTCGTCTGGTATGGTCGCCAGGCGCTTGGCTCAACGCTGGATGCCTTCTCGGCATCACTCCTCGAGCGCGGCTTGAAAACGTTCGAGCTGCGCGCAGCAGCGATGGCGCGCAATGCGATGGCGGCAGCCGAATATCTCTCCGGACATCCTCGTGTTTCAAACGTCCGTTATCCGGGGCTCGAATCGGATGCAGGGCATGCCATTGCTGTCCGTCAGATGGAGAAGGGATTCGGCGGGGTGTTGGCCTTTGACGTTGGTGAAAGCCTTCAGGACGCCAAAATCTTCATATCCAATCTGGAGACCATCGTGCACGCGGTGAGTTTAGGCGCGACCGAATCCCTGATCTGCGTCCCCTACCTGACGACCATGCTGTACCTTCCGGAAGAACGACGAACGACTGCAGGCGTGCGGAAGAACACGGTGCGGCTTGCAGTAGGCATTGAGGACGCGGATCTGCTGATGGCAGATATGGAAAGGGCGCTGGATTCTCTCGCACCAGCGTAACGAGGAGGTTACAGAGAATGCGCGTTCGAAGGGAAAGCCTGGACAGCCTTGCTGATCGTGTGCTCGCCGGTCATCCGCGGCCGTATCTCATGGCGCATCGCGGGAATCGAGTCCGCTGTCCGGAAAACACGATGGCAGCGTTTCACCAGGCGCTCGAAGATGGAGCGGCCATCCTTGAAACGGACATCCATGTCACCGCGGATGGCGAGCTCGTCTGTATTCACGATGACACGCTGGACCGTACAACAGATGGTGAGGGAGCAGTTTGTGAATACACACTACAGGAACTGAAACACCTGCGCGCAAACCGTGGTTTTGATGGCTTTTCCGAGGAACGCATCCCCACATTGCGTGAGTTGGCGGGGATCCTTCCTGAGAATATCGCCCTGGCGCTTGAGCTGAAATCGGATGCGTTTCTCATCGAAACCCATTGCCGTCGTCTGGTCGAGACGTTGGATGAAGCTGATGCACGTCACCAGGCGCTGGTCATCTCGTTCAGTATGGACCGATTGAGGGTGATCCGTCAGGTGGCGCCGGACATCCCTGTCGGGCTGATTTCCCTTTCACGTTTGTTCCCGGCGCGAGGGCCTGATTTCGTCGGCGTGTTGTGGCCCGTGCTTTTTGCCAATCCTTTCTATGTCTGGCTGGCGCATCGCAGAGGTCAGTTTTTCTGCCCACTGGATCCCACGCCAGATTCTCGCATCGGGTATTATCGTTTTCTTGGTTGCGATGCCGTTCTCTCGGATGATCCCGCTGCAACCATGCTGAAAATCCGCGATTGGAATGAACATTGACAGCGATGATCATGTGCCGCGCGAAGGCCGCATTGCGAGCTTATTGTTGGGAGGAGATATGACACAAAAAGACATGTTGAAAGCCTATTTTCAGGAGCACGCTGGAGAGCTCGAGGAAGAGCTTGTGAGGTTGATCACGGTTCTTGTCAAAGAGCGGACCGTGAATGTCATTTCTGAGAAGCTCCCTGACCATCCCTACCTTTCGATGCGGGGGGAGGAATACCGTGCTGCGAAACATGTCGCCGCGAAGCTGGAGGCACTCGGCATTCCCTATGAAACCTTCTCACGCCAGGAGGGGCGGCCGAATATCATTGCTTCGCTTGGTCGCGGGGAACGTGATGAAACACTCTTGATGCCCGGGCATATGGACGTGGTTCCGGCCGGAGATGGCTGGGATGGCGATCCCTACGCGGTGGTCCGAAAAGAAGGCCGCCTGTATGGCCGGGGCGTGCTCGACAATAAGGGGCCGCTTGCGTCTATTCTGGTAGCCGCCGAGGTCCTTAAAGCAACGGGACTTGACGAGCAGCTTGCGGGAACACTCCTTATAGCTGCGCTTTCCGATGAGGAAGCGGAGGACCCCGATGGCATAGACTATGGGATCCGTTTTCTCCTGGAGGAGGGCCACATCCATCCGACCTGTGCTGTCATCCCGGATATTGGTGAAAATATGCAGAAAATTGATATTGCCGAGAAAGGTCGGGCGGTGATTCGCATCATGGCCATTGGGAAGCAGGCCCATGGGTCCCGCCCGGATCGTGGCATCAATGCGGTGTACATGATGGCCCGTCTCGTCGGCGAAATTGAGAAACTCCACCTCGCCCATACCGTCCATCCTGTCCTCGGTCATCCCACACTCAATCTGGGCGAGATGCATGGCGGTGTGGCTCCCAACGTGGTTCCCGGGACCTGTGTGATTTACATCGACATTCGCTCTGTACCCGGGATGACGCAAGAGGCTGTGCTGGCCCAGTTGGACGAGTGTATGCAGGCTGTTGAGGACGGGCAGTTCGAGCTAGAGGTCCTCACCTGGAAAGAGCCTCACGCTGTTGACCCTGCCAACCATGTGGTCAAAGCTATTCAAGCGAACGCGGAGGAGATCCTTGGTTTTGTACCGGAAACCATGGGGATGGGTGGCGGCACGTATGCCAAACCACTCGTGCACCATGATGTGCTTGCCGTGGGGTGGGGGCCCGGTGACGATGCCGCATTCCATGTGGCAAACGAGTATGTGGAGATCGACCAGCTGATGGACTTTGCCTTGCTTACTTGCCTGCTGGCGGTTGACCTGCTGTCTTGAAGTGTTTAATCCAATGGGGGGATTCAGGGTGCGCTATACGGCGCACCCTTTTTTGCTCCATAACCAGGGCACGAGTTCGTGATATCCGGTTCAGACGTCGTTGGAAAGAGAGAATAGGCCAGATGACCCACAAGGGGCACGCGTGGAGGACATGGCGATCGACCTATGGTTTGATGTCTATGCCCCGACTTTGTCGTGCTTCCGGTCGTCGAGAATCTCTTCGAAGGTCGCGGCGGATTTCGGGCGTTTCTGCAGACCCTTTCCAAGGCGAAACGTCCTTGTCCTCTTTCCCAGGGTTGCAACCTCAGATCCGGTTGTGCGTATAGATGAATGAACATAGATGGTGGGTGTTGGTTTCCGGTGAAGCCGTGCAGGTCGACTGGAAAACGAGGACACATCATCAACTGGCACCAAATGCCTGGAAGGTCAAGGAGGACAACATGAGACGATATCTCATCCTGACGGCAGTGTTGAGTTTGATTTCGCTTTCTGCGTGCAGCGTGATGCCCATCCGTACCGTGCGCGGATCTGGAAATGTCGTGACCGAAACGCGCGAGGTGGACGGTTTTGATCGCATCACCATCTCGGGTATCGGAACGCTTTTCATTGAACAGGGTGATACCGAAACCCTTGAGATTGAAGCCGAAGACAACATCATGCCCTATTTGGAAAGTGAGGTGCGGACTTCCACGCTTGAGCTGGGGGTTCAGACACCGGGAGTAAACCTGCAGCCAAGTGAGCGGATCGAGTACCGGTTGACCGTGATTGATCTGCGCGAGGTGGAAGCAAGCGGAACGGCAGATATCCACATCAATGAGCTCAGCACTGAGCATTTCGAGATTGAAATCAGCGGGCTCGGTGATGTGACTGTGAACGCTTTGACGGCCGTGTCGGTGCGTACGGATGTGAGTGGAGCGGGCGATGTGTATGTGGCCGGGACGGCGCCAGACCAGGAAGTCCATATCTCGGGAGTCGGTAGTTACGAAGCCGGGGATCTGCGGAGTGAGACGGTGGAACTTGAAATGTCCGGATCAGGCTCTGCAGAGGTCTGGGCCGAAGACCGCCTGGATGTGCGCATCTCTGGTGTAGGCAATGTTCGCTACTATGGAAGCCCCGTGGTCCAGCAGCGGATTTCTGGCCTTGGCAATCTTACTCAACTAGGCGAGCGTTGAGGCGCTGGCAGGTCCATGTTTTGGCTGGCCTTTCGGCCAGCCCTTTTTATTTGCAGATGCCTGTGCGCGCGGTTTGCGTCTGAGGCGGAGATATTCCCACCATAATAGTCCAAATTAGTTATAATGTGGTCGTACGCTTACCTGCCCGAAAAGATTGTGATATAATTCACATACAAGAGCAGAGTAGTTAATGGAGGCATAGCATGACTGAAAATTATCCGAAGTATTACGAGAAGCTGGGTATGTTGATGCAGAAGTATGGCGCAGAAGCTCCTGAGACCATGGAAGCATTCTCGAAATTGCATCACGCCGGTGCTGTTGATGGCGCGATCAGCGCTAAGGTCAAGGAACTGATTGCCCTGGGCATCGCCATTACCGTGCGGTGTGATGGGTGCATTTCCTTCCACGTTCACGACGCGCTCGCAGCAGGCGCAAGCCGCGCGGAGATTGTCGACACCATTGGTGTGGCGATCTTAATGGGCGGCGGCCCATCTGTGGTGTACGGTGTGCAGGCTCTCGAGGCTGTTTCACAGTTCGAGGAAGCTGGCTTGAAGAAGGCCGCATAATCGCAGAGACCAGCAAGGCGGGTGTGCGCGAGCACACCCGCTTTTTTTTTACGGTTGAATATCCATCACACGAAGATCGTCGCGCGCCAGATCCAATAGCGCGCAGGATGGCGATCCCCAGCGAGCCCTGCTGAGCGCGCCGGGGTTGATGACTCGGGTCACCCCCACCATCTCATCCCGACGCTGGTGGGTATGTCCATGCAGGACATACGCAAACTGACCGCCGTGGATCATCTCGTCCAGCAGCCTGCGCTTATCGCCATGCAGCACAGCGATGGCATGCCCATCCAGGCTGAGCTTCAGCAGCGGAGCCGCTTCATTTTCCGGATGCAGTGATTGGATTGTGCGGCGCAGTGCATCACGCTCAACATCCATGTTGCCAAAGGCACAGTGCAGTGGGAAATCGTTCAGTACGGCGAGGGTTTCCGGTTGCGTGATGTCGCCACAGTGGATGAGCACATCCGGGTTCTCCCTCCGGAAAATCGCAAGCGCTTTTTGAAGGAGATGAAGGTTGTCGTGGGTATCGGATAGCAAGCCTAGCAGCACGGGAAAGACTCTCCAGGATTGTCAGAACGGAAACAGCAATGGCAGGATCACGAGGCAGATGGCCAACATGATAAGAATCATGGGGATGCCGGCTCTCATGAAGTCGCTGAAGCGATAGTTGCCTGCACCCATCACAAGTGTATTGACAGGGGAGGCTACAGGTGAGGCGAAAGCCATCGACGCGGCAACACCCACTGTCATCATGAACGCCTGCGGCTGTACATTGAGGGTCAATGCCGTAGCCAGCGCAATGGGGCTGACGAGCACGGTTGTCGCTGTGTTCGAGAGCACCTGCGTGCAAAGCGATGTGAGTAGAAACAGGCCGCCCATCACTGCGAGGGGTCCCAGCTCGCCCAGCCCATCTGAGATGCTCATGGCAACCATATCGACCAGCTGCACTTTCTGTAGGGCGATACTCATGGGAAGCATGCCGGCAATAAGCAGGATGCTGCGCCAATCAATCGACTGATACGCCTCATCCATGGTCAAGACGCCACTGAGCACGATCGTAAGCGCGGCAAGCATACTCGCGGCGGTGACCGAGAGCAGATTGGTTGCCATGAGCAGCATCATTCCCACCAGCACGGTTGCCGTGATGAACGCCTTGGTGCGGTTGTGGGAGACCAGCATGCTCTCCGGCTGTCCAGTGACGATGAAGTCACGGCGCTGCGGCTTCAGCGCAAGGATGTCCTCCCAGGTCCCCTGGACGAGCAAGGTGTCTCCGAATTCCAGGGGTGTTGTGGCGATGTCGAGTTGCAGCTCCTCGCCAGGTCGTTGCAGCGCCAGCACAGTGAGTTTGTACGTGGTCCCGAAGCGGCAGTCGGCAATGCTCTGCCCCACCAGCTTGCTGCGAGGGGGGATGATGATCTCAGCGATGCCGGCTTCCTCGGAGATCAAATAGCCGTCCGGGGAGGAGTTCGCGGGCTGCACGGCGAGGTTCAGCGCGGCCGTGGCGCGGGCGATGTCGTGAGAGGTGCCTTGAACAAGCAAGAGGTCATCCGTCCGCAAGATGGTTTCCGGGGACGGATGCAGCGCTTCCACGCCGCTTGGCGCTGTCGACCCGGTTCCATCTCCGAACGAAAAGATACGACGGCCATACGAGGCCCGCTGGATTTCCAGGACCGTAAGTTGATAGTCGCTGCGAAGCGCGGTCTGGCCGAGGGGCCGTCCGGTCAGGAGAGAGGTGCGGCGGACCCGCAAGCCATAAAGATTGTCCGGCAACCGGTAGTGGTCAATGAGTTCGTCGGGCGTTTGGACGGTCGGCTCCTCCACCTTTGGGTTGCGAGTAGGGAGGATGCGCCGGCCAATCAGCACCATGAAGGCCACGCCCGTGATGAGCATGGCAATCCCGATCGGTGTGAAACTGAAAAAGGAAAAAGGTTCCAGGCCCGACTCGGAAAGCAGGTCGCTGACAATGATGTTGGGGGTCGTTCCGATCAAGGTCATGGCGCCGCCCAGCAGTGCGCCATACGAAAGGGGAATGAGCAGCCGGGAAGGGCTGATTCTCGCATCGTGAGAGAGGATGACCACGGCCGGAAGCAGCACGGCAACGGTTCCTGTATCGCTCATCACCGAGGAGAGCAGCGCCACGGCAACCATCAGGACGGCGATGAGGCGTGATTCCTTTTTGCCTGCGATGGCAAGAATGCGTGTGCCGATCGCGGCTGCAAGCCCGCTCTGAAAGACCGCACCACCCACGATGAAGAGTGCCGCAACGGTGAGTACAGCAGGATTGGAGAAACCGGAAAGGGCTTCGCTGGTGTCCAGTATCCCCGTCAACATCAGCGCTACAACGACAAGAAAAGCCACAAGGTCCACTCGCAGCTTCTCGGTAACAAAGAATGTGATGGCGAGGAGGAGAATGCCGAGGGTGATCCACATGTCGAAGGTCATCTACACCGGTCCATGATATTTGCAAGGCAGGAAGGGTTATCCCACCGTGAATGGCACTAACTATAACGGTTGGCGGCGGAACGTCAAGGATCGTGATGATGAAGTTGGAAAAGAAAGAAGGAGCAGCCACGGCTGCTCCTTCAAGCATCGCCCGATCGCCCTTTACGGTTGATAGCTCAGTTTTGCATCCATGTCGAGCGTCCAGTTGTAGTATTGCTGACCACCAAACAGGGCGTAGACACGATCAAGCCAGGTGTGGATGGGCTGGTAGGCGATTTCGAGGTAGATCGGGATGAAGGGCATCTCACCTTCTTCACCGAAGAGGAGCTCCTCGATCTGCGCGTACAGCTCCGCCCGACGGGACTGATCAGGCTCAAGGCGTGCTTCTTCGATCAGGTCGTCCACCTCACTGCATTCACGCTGGAAGCGCTGACCCGGGTTCTGGCACCAGAGCACATCACCGACCCAGTTGTTCTCATCGGCGTAGTCCGGACCCCAGCCGAGGGTCCACATGTGGGGACGTTCCTCTACCGGCTGGTCCGCAGCGGTTGCGTTGAGCAGGTCAGCGAAGGACATCTGCTCGATCTGAATGAGCGAGGGGTCGCAGCCCAGGTTATCGGACCACTGCGCCTGTGCGTACTCAATCCAGTTTTGCGTGTGGGTGCCGCTGTACCCGATCAGGGTCACCTGCGGGAAACCTTCGCAGTTGGGGTAGCCGGCTTCCGCCAGCAGTTCGCGCGCGTTCTCGGGATTGTAGGCCATACCTACCTCGTCGATGCGCGGCGCACCGAAGATGCCGGGAGGCGCAAAGTGGATCATGGGAAGACCCTGGTCCTGCTCGACGACGATAACGTGCGTTTCTTTGTCATACGCAGCTGCAAACGCGCGGCGCACAAGCTCGTCGTCAAAGGGCGGCTTGTCCGAGGCAAAGGCGATATAGAACACGCCCAGCGTGGGGACCTTCTCGGCCTCATCGGGGAATTGTTCGAGATGCGCCTCCAATTCCGCGTCGGGGATGCCGTCTGCGGTATCGATCTCACCGTTCAGCCAGAGTGCGTAGCCGGTGCTGGCTTCCGGAACGACATCATAGACGATGTGCTCAATATTGCCGGTACCATACATGTCGGCAGGCATGAGCGGGTTGCGGGTCATCATCCATCGAACGCCGTGAATCCACTCGCCCAGCACGTAGCGGCCATTGGTGACGATGTTGCCGGCTTCAATCCACTCGGATCCCAGCTCTTCAATTGTCCACGATGGCGTGGCAGCAATGGTCCACATCGGTGTCATGGCAAGAAAGTAGCTTGCAGGGAACTCGAGTTCGACGGTAAGCGTATCTGGTGAGGGTGCGCTCACGCCGATGGCTTCGACAAGTTCTGCAGGGACGTTGGCAGCATCCTCATAATAGAGGACGTCGGCGCAGCCCTGGATGAGGGGCGCGATCACACTGCTGTAGTAGCCGCCGGTGTTCGCATCACAGGCGCGGCGGATGCCGTACACAAAATCCTCCGCGGTCACGAAGCGCGGGTTGCCATCCGCATCGAGGACCTGTGTGGTCTCGCCCGTAACCGGATTGTGATACACCCAGGGGATGTCGGTGCGAAGGTTGAAGGTGTAGGTCAGGCCATCTTCGCTAACGGACCAGTCCGTTGCAGCTTCGGGCATGATTTCGGCCGTAACCAGGTCGTAGTTGGTCAGCTGGACGAAGAGGTTCTCGATGTGGGTGATTGAGACCTCATCCTCACCGGTCTGGGGGTCCAGCGTGGGGATATCGGTGGTGCTGTAGCGGTTCAGCGTGACCGGTACGTCAACAGGCTCCGGCGTTGCGGTTACGACGACCTCCACCGCTTCACCGTCAACCATTCGGGTAACAACGATCGTTTCTGCTGCTCCCCCTGAGCCGCAGGCAGCCAGCGCCATGCTCAACACGATGATGAGAGATAAAGCGCCGATTGTTCTGTTCTTTGACATGTGCTTGAACTCCTTTTGAGAGGGTTCTCCTCTTCTCCTTGGTTTCTTTGGTGTTGGGTTTGTCGTGCAATCTGAGCGTTTTCCACCTCCTCCGAATCCACCGGTTGAATCCAATGGCTGGACAGCAAACGTCTGGATGCATGGACAGTATCGGGAACATGGCAGGTCCGGACGGCGCTATCACCATCAACTACACAGCCAGTGTCCTTGCCAGAGGTCCTGGCATAAGTGTTACGCTGCGAGGGAAGGTAAGGTTCAAAGCCAACGGTATTTCACGACTTTGCATCTATACTTAGAGAAACCAGAGGAGGGAATCATGAGTGAGAAGCCAGACCGTAGTGAAAACCTGGATGAATCGTTTCGCCGCCTTGGCAAGAATCTGCGCAACCTCGCGGAAGATGCATGGGACAGCGAGGAGCGAAGAGCCTTTACGCAGGAGATCGAAGACAGTCTTTCCGAGATTGGCGCTGCGTTGGACAATGCCGCGAATAAGGTCCTCGAGCATCCAGAGACTCAACGTTTGAAAGAAGAGGTCAACGAATTCGGAGAGCGGGTTCGCAGCGGTGCATTTACGGAGGACCTCAAGCGTGAAATGCGTGAAGCTGTCGACGAGATTAATACGCGCGTCGAAGGCATGCGCGCGGATCTGAGAGGTGAACCACCTGCCCCGGCCGACGATGAAGGGAGCGAGGACTGATGCACCGCAAACCGCCACGTTCATGGAGGCGTGAATGACGGAACGAATTGGTTATATTGGTCTTGGATTAATGGGGAAGCCGATCGCCCGGAATGTGATGAAAGCCGGGTATCCGCTCGTGGTGCATAACCGCAGCCGGGGTGTGGTCAAGGAACTTGTCGCTGAAGGGGCTGTTGAGGCCCACAGCCCTCGCGAAGTGGCAGAACAAAGCGACATCGTCTTCACGAACCTCCCGGATTCGCCTGATGTTGAGAAGGTTGTGCTGGGGGAGGATGGGATCCTGGGGGGCAGCCGGTCAGGAATGGTGTTCGTTGACAACAGCACGATCAAGCCGGAAACGGCGCGCAAGCTCGCCCTGGCCTTGGCTGAAAAGGGGGTAGCGGCACTTGACGCACCGGTTTCCGGGGGTGACATCGGCGCCGCCGCCGGAACCCTGGCCATCATGGTGGGCGGACCACAGCGCGCGTTTGAGCGTGTCAAGCCGGTTTTCGAAGCGATGGGTAAAAGCATCGTGCATGTCGGTGAGAGCGGTGCGGGTCAGGTTGCCAAAGCGTGCAATCAGATCATGGTCGCTGCTCAAATGACAGCCATGGCCGAGTTGCTCATCCTCGCCCGCAAGAGTGGCGTTGATCCGCAGCGTGTGGTGGATGCCATTCAAGGAGGTGCTGCCCAGTGCTGGACCCTTGATCACAAGCCCTCACGTCTCTTTGCTGGCAATCGCGCTCCAGGCTTCAAAGCCTATATGATGCATAAAGATCTTGGGATTGTGATGGATACGGCTCGTACCTATGGCATTCCCTTGCCGTCCACCGCTGTGAATATGCAGCTGTATGAAGCGATGCTGCAGCGCGGTCTGCGTGAACAGGATAATTCCGGTGTGGTCGGTATCATTGAGGCGCTGGCTGATGTGGAACTTGTGAAGGATCACGACTAGCCATCCAGGTTGCCGTGGAAACGATAAGGGATGTGCGCCTGCGCACATCCCTTTTGTTCATCCATGTCTCATCTGTTCAGCGACAGGCGTCCCTTACGTGCTTGCGAACCGCTTCGGCTGAATCCATATTCACCACGGTGCGAGCCAGTTCCCTGGCTGCCTCAAAGGACCAATCTCGAATGACAGCCTTGGCATGCGGGATGGATGTAGGAGCCATGCTGAACTCGTCGAGGCCTAGCCCGAGCAGCACGGGGATGGCGTCTTTGTCGCCAGCGAGTTCACCGCAAACGCCGATCCAGATCCCTGCTTCGTGGCCGGCCTCAATGACGCGCTGCACCTGGCGCAGAACAGCCGGGTGACAGGCATCACCCAGATGAGCAATCTTCTGATTGGTGCGATCGGCTGCAAGCGTGTACTGCGTTAGGTCGTTCGTCCCCACGCTGAAGAAGTCAACCTCCTTCGCAAAGAGATCCGCCATCACGGCGGTGGACGGGATCTCAACCATGATGCCGATCTGGATCGACTCTGCAACATCGTGACCTTCCGCCAGGACTTCTTCGCGGGCTTCGGAAAGGAGCGCCCTGGCTTTGCGTACCTCTGCTAGCGTGGCAATCATGGGAAACATGATGCGCACGTCGTGGCCCGGGCTGGCGCGAAGAAGGGCTCGCAACTGCACCTTAAAAAAGTCCGGATTATCCAGGCACATGCGGATGGCGCGCCATCCAAGGAAGGGGTTGAACTCATCGCCAAGATCAAGGTAGGGCAGGTTCTTGTCGCCGCCTGCGTCCAGAGTGCGCACGACGACTGGTCGCTGTTCCATCACCTCAAGCACGGCATCGTAGGCGCGCAGCTGCTCGATTTCATCTGGCGAGGTGGCTCGGTCGAGGTAGAGGAACTCCGTGCGCAGAAGGCCGATCCCCTCAGCGCCGAACTTGAGCGCACTGCGCGCATCCTCCGCGTTGCCGACATTGGCCACGATTTCTACCTGATGCCCATCGATGGTCACGGCAGGCTCATTTGCGACGGCAAGTTCCTGCTTGGCTTTTTTCGTTTCCACTTCCCGTCGTTCGGTGTAATTCTTGATGGTGGTCGGGTCCGGCTTCATAACGATTTCGCCGCAGCTGCCGTCGATGATGACCATGTCACCGGTCTTCAGCTGGAGGATGGTCTCGCCGGCTCCGACGACAGCTGGCAGCCCCAGGGCCTTCGCCAGGATCGCGGTGTGCGAAGTAGGTCCACCTTCTGCGGTGCAGAATGCAAGCACGTACGTTTTATCCATGCGTACGGTGTCCGAAGGGGTGAGGTCTTTGGCCACAATGACGGAGGGAACGTTTAACGCCGTCAGATCGAGCTCATTTCTCCCGAGCATGATGCGCACGACCCGCTGACCGACATCGCGGATGTCGACCGCGCGTGCCTTGAAGTAATCGTCCTCGAGGGCTTCCATCATGGAAGCGTTGGACTCAATGCCTTCCATCCAGGCGGTTTCTGCTATGGTCCCCTCTGTCTGAATATCCTTACGTACCATGTCAAGCAGGGTGGGGTCATGCAGGAAAAGCGTGTGCGCTTCAAAAATGGCGGCTTCATCCTCGCTGGTTTCAGTGGCCGCCTTTTTCTGGAGTTTCTTAAGCTCCTTTTCGGCCTTCTTCAACGCTGTTTCCAGAAGTTCCAGTTCCTGTTCAGGGGGAAGAGCGGTCCGCTGAGGTATCGTGAGATCCTCTTCCTCGTAGTGGAATACGGGTCCAATTGCGATACCATTCGATGCGGGAATGCCCTTGGAGTTCTTCATGAGGCCGCCTTTCAATACAACTTCATTCTACTGGACATCAACCGAAGATTAGGAAATCCGGATATCACGACCTATTGCTATTCGCACATAGTGTAATACCAGGAGCCGGATAATTTAAGGGTTTGCGTCAAAATAAGCCGTTTCTGGATACAAAGCAGGGTTGAAAGTCCATAAAGGAACCTCATGATCATGGCGGATGCTAAACGCCGATCATGAGGCCTTTGTTGTCGATCATGGCTTGACGGATGCTGAGGTTGGTGACCATCAGTCCTGTTTGGGAAGCTCATTCTCCAGAAAATCAGCGATCTCAGTTTCAGCCGCGTCCTCATCGGCGCCTTCGATACGGATTTCTATCTCATGATCTTTCTCTACTGCCAGTGTAAGGACGCCCAGGATGCTTTTCGCATTAACCCAATCCGAACCGCCTGTGAGGTTGCGAATCTGGATCTCGGATTCATATTGGCCCATATTCTTGACGAAGACAGCAGCCGGGCGGGCGTGGAGACCGACGGCGTTCGTAATGGTGGATTTTAGAGTTTTCATCCTGGTCCTTTTCTCCTCTACTTGATGTGACCTTCTAGCTACTGCAATGGATTATTGGAGCGATTTTACCATTGCTGATGCGAGACAACCAGCATCGCCATAGCGCATAGCATGCATAACAAACGCCCTGCTTGTTCACGGAGGCTGGGAGGGGCAGTTGTTTCGCAGAAGGCAGGTGGTGGCTCGGGCATGGCTACGGCTGCTTGATGGGAAAACCATACATCAAGGCGTGATGGTTGGAACGGTCCCCGACGTTGGCAATGCGGCTGATTGTGTATGCGTCCTCATCACCATGAACAGGAGCAGGCGCTTCTCCCTGTTATTGAGGCACTTTGCGAGTGTTTCGTATCTCATCATCTCCATAGCTGGCCGGGACCCCCTTTGCGGCTACCTGTGGAAAAGGATCACATGAGCCATGTTTGCACCAGAAATGCTGATTTGATGTTCAAGAAGGAGGAAAGGCTCGATCCAACGCGGTTCATCGTGCCGTGCAACAATTCTCCCTTTTCCGTGTAGTCAATGCTTGTCTACCGGCATGGCGCCGAGGAAGTCCTCGGTGATATCGATGCGACGTTTCCGGTCAGCCTCAACAAGCGCCAGCACATGCTCGATGAGCATGGGTTCGAGAATCTGCCGGAAGACGAGGCGCTCCAGGTGGCGGAAACCATGCTGGCGTTTTATGATCATTCACAGTTGCTACACAGAGTGAGGACGATGGCAAATACATATATCCTAGCCGTTCTTGGGGGCAGTGGTGTCGCCACACCTTGCCTGGTGCAAGCCCTTGCAAGCTGCAGCAAACGCCCCCCGATGGAAGTGCGTCTGCTGGGCAGGACGGCATCGAAATTGAGCCTTGTAGCGAGCCTGGCAGACAAGCTGGCTTCAAAGGCAGACATAGCGCTGACTGTTCGTCACACGACTGATCTGGCGCGAGGACTCGATGGCGTGGATATGGTCCTCAATCAAATCCGGGTGGGAGGCTATGAGGCGCGGGCCATTGACGAATCCTTTCCACATACGTTTGGCATTCCAGGCGAGGAGACGTTTGGTCCTGGCGGGATGAACAATGCACGGCGCACGGTGCCGGTGGTGCTCGAACTCTGCCGTGAAGTGGAAAAAGCCGCCCCCCGCGCGCTGGTGCTCAATTTGACCAATCCCAGCAGCTATATTCAATATGCGATCCAGCGCTATACCAGCTTATGCTGTGTTGGTGTGTGTGACTCGCCAACCTGGCTTGCGGACAGCGTCGCTTCCGTGCTCGATGTGGCACGCGAGGAACTGTGGGTCGGCTATATCGGCATGCATCATTTCGGCTGGGTCACAGAGGTTACTCATGCCGGCAGGGATATGATGCCAGAGCTTCTGGCCAGGGTTGATACGCTGCCAGGCTTGCAGGTAGATGTGGACATCGTCCGCGCGACACGAGCAGTACCTACATCCTACTTTAAGTATTACTATCATCACGACCGAATGCTGGCGGCGCAGGAAGGAAAACCAACTCGTGCGGAGCAGTTGATGTTGCTCCAGGAGAACATCCTCACAGACCTTGCGCGCCCGGGTTTACAGGAGCTCCCCGAAAGCCTACAACAACGGGGGGCTGTCTGGTACGACAAAATCATCGTCCCGGTTCTCATGTCCTATCTGCAGGATTCGCATGACGTCCACATTCTCAATGTGGGCAATGGCACAACGCTGCCGTGGATGCCGGCCGAATCGATCGTAGAGCTCCCTGTGGAAGTATCCCGGGATGGGTTCACCCCTGTCAAACCGCCTCGGCTGCCGCGTGATCTGCGAGCGATGCTGCAGGTGAACGCCGCTTTTGAAATGCTGTGGGTGGAAGCCATTGTCGAACGCTCGTACGAGAAGGCGCTGCGGGCGATGATGCTCAACCATCTTGTGACCAGCCTGGATCAAGCGCGGGCCATCCTTGACAAAATCTGGGCGTGGAAGGGGTGATGATGGAAGGAGAGGCAACAACCGTCGTGCTCGGTGTGGACGGAGGTGGATCGCGCACCCGGGCGATTCTGATGGGCCAGGACAGGAAGGTCCTTTCCCGGGGAGAGGGCGGTGCGTCCAATCATCAATCGGTGGGTGAGGGTGCAGCCCGGAAAGGGCTTGCAGAAGCAATCGGGACGGCGCTCGCTGCGGCAAGCGGTGTGCATCCTTCGTATGCATGCTGGGGGATGGCAGGTTTGGACCGTGAGGAGGATAAGGCCTTCCTGGAACACATGGCGGATGAGATCACGCCCGGTGTGCCGACTCGCATCGTCCATGATGCAACCATCGCGTTGGCGGGCGGCACAGGAGGAAAGCGGGAGGGGGTCGTCATCGTCGCCGGTACGGGATCGGTGATCGTGGGTTGGCATTCCGATGGTCGCACGGCGCGTGTCGGGGGATGGGGACACATGCTGGGGGATGAGGGCAGCGGGTATGCCATTGCCCGGGAAGGCTTGAATCGCGCCACGCTGGCACTGGATGGCCGTGGCCCGTGTTCCCGGCTACCGGAGGCTTTTGCCCGGGCAGCAGGGGTTGAATCCTTTCAGACGCTGGCGAGCCGCCTCTATCTTGAGACATGGCGCGCACCGCAGCTGGCAGCGCTGGCTCCTGTGGTGATACAGGCCGCAACGGATGGTGATGCCGTCGCCGCGACAGTCATCGAGCATGCCTCAGGGGAACTGGCGCAAGGGGCTGTCACGGTCATCCGGCGACTGGGGATGGAGACGGCTGAGTTTGAGGTCATCCTCGCCGGGGGTGTGTTTGAGGGGTCCGAATGCATGCAGGCGCAGGTAGCGGAGGTCATCCGTCGTACGGCGCCTGGAGCCGTTGTACGTCTTCCCAGAGCGGAAGCGGTGCTGGGCGCTGGCCTGCTGGCGCTGCACTTTCTTCAAGAAAGCAAAAGGGATGGATGACGGACCATCCACCCTTTCAACGCGCTTGCGGTTTGATGATTAGCGTGTGATCGTAACCTTGGTGAGCCCGCGCGGGTGATCGGGATCATGGCCGCGCTTGACGGCGATATGCAGCGACAGCAGCTGCGCCGGGATGATCATGCTCATCGGGGTCGCCCATTCCGGCATGGGGGGGATAGCAATGGGATCATCTGCCAAGGCCAGTGCATGCTCAGCGTTCGACACAATGGCAATGTGCGGGTTCCACTTCTTCAAGCCCTCGGTAAATTCAAGCAGGTTCTCAAGGCCGGGCCCCTCGGCTGCAAACATCAGAATGGGGTAGTCCGGCTCAACGACGGCAATGGGGCCGTGCATAAAATCTGCGGGTGAATAGGCCTGCGCTGGCAGGTAGCATGATTCCTTAAGTTTGATCGCAGCCTCAAAGGCGGTGCCATAGGTGTAGGTGCGGCCCAGCACGATGAGCTGCTGGGACGGGGCAAATTTCGCTGCCAGCAGCTCAATTGCATCTTCCAGTTCAAGGGCTTTCTGCATCCATGCCGGCACGTGCTTGAGTGTGTTGAGCATGTCTTCGGAGCCCAGCCAGGATGCCACGAGAAGCGCGATGGCGCCCAGGGAATTGTTGTACGTCTTTGAGGCTGTCACCGCCTTTTCCTCGCCAGCGCGGATGTGAATCACGTGCTCACTGGCTTGTGCAAGGGGTGAGTCGGTGTAATTGGTGATGGCGAGGGTGGCCGCGCCCTGCTCACGCGCGGCGCGCAGCACTGAAACCACATCCTCCGGTTTGCCCGATTGGGATAGCCCGATGACGAGCGCATTCTTCATATCAGGGCCGCGGTCGTAGAGGGTGTACAGGGAGGGTGTGGCCATGACGGTGGGGAGACGAAGGTGGCTCCCAAAGAGGTACTTGCCGTAGCGCCCTGCGTTATCGGAGGTGCCGCGTGCAGCGACCACCATGTAGCGTATGTCTCTTTTCTTGAGATCATCAGCAATGGCTTGTACGTTGCCCCGCTCTTCTGCGATGAACGTCTCGAATACCTCGGGTTGCTCGAAAACTTCATCATGATAATGCATTACACTGGCGCCTTTCCCCCGCAAGAGGATGTTATTTACGGTCTGTAACTATTATAGACCAGAACCGACGTTGATTCGAGTACGAACGGGCGGGAAATGGCGGAAGGAGGTCATATGCAGGTCAAACGAAAACGCAGCCCTGAAGAGGACTGCGTCTCAAGGTCGAAGTCGGGGCGGGCGGATTTGCGTGTCCTCGTGGAGCGAAGCGGAGGGAGGAAACCGCCGGGGCGGTGAAGGGAGAAAACGAAAACGCAGCCCTGAAGAGGACTGCGTCTCAAGGTCGAAGTCGGGGCGGGCGGATTTGAACCGCCGGCCTCCTGCACCCCATGCAGGCGCGCTAGCCGGGCTGCGCTACGCCCCGAACTCGTTCGGAATTATAGCCCAGAGCACGGCATGAGGCAAGGTCATGCCTTTCACCCACCGAAGGTATGCATGATGAGCGCGGTGTGATGGGCGCCGCGCACGAAGTCCTTCACGCGGATGTTTTCATTCGGGGCATGCACCTGCGAGCCCGGGTAGCCGATCCCAGCTGTGGCCACAGGCACCTTGAGTACATGCAGGAAGGGGTGGTTGGGTCCTGATCCACCGGACATGGGGACCACTCGCTGAGGTGCGCCATACGCTTCCCGGGCTGTCTCCACCACCATCCGCAGGAAGGGGTCCTGCAGGTCTGTGCGGGCAGGCTTGTTGAAGCCGAGGGGTGTGATCTCGATGTCGTTGAAGCCCTCCGCATCCAGATGGGACCGCAAAGCTTGAAGCACATCGTCAGGATCCTGGTCCGGCACCAGGCGGAAATCAACCTTGGCGCTTGCAGCCGCTGGAAGAACCGTCTTTGAGCCCGGGCCCTGGTAGCCGCTGGTGAGGCCGCAGATGGTGCAGGTGGGCGAGAAGATTTCCTCACGCTTGAGGTCCTCCGGATCGGTGATTGCCTTGATAAAGTCCGGCAGCCCATACTCGCGCAAATAGGTTTGCGTGGGGTCAGGCACAGCGGCGAGCAGATCGAGGTCTGCTCTCGTCGGTGGGACGACCTTGTCGTAGAAGCCCGGAAGGCGGATGCGTTCGTCGAAGCCTTTGAGGCTGGTGAGCGCCCAGGTCAGCCGCCAGGCGGCGTTGGGGAAAATGGATCCCCCCAGACCGGAGTGCGCATCCCGGCTGGCGGTGCGGACGGACAGTTCCACGTAGCAGATCCCGCGCAGGCCGGCCACCTGGAGGGGGATATCCTCCTGATCGACACCGCCGAATTCCCACAGACATGCATCGGCTGCAAGCAGGTCTTTATGTTCCTGTATGATCGCAGGAAGATGCACGCTTCCGATTTCTTCTTCACCTTCAATGAGGAACTTCACCCGGCAGGGAAGGTCCCCCTGCAGTTCGAGCAAGGCATCAATCGCCGCCAGGCGGCAGAGCAGGTGCCCTTTATCATCGCTGACCCCGCGCGCAAACAGCTTTCCGTCACGCCGGGAAGGTACAAAGGGCGGCGTTTCCCAGAGTTCAAGAGGCTCGGGAGGTTGAACATCGTAATGGTTGTAAAAGAGCAGCGTCTGGGGTGACTGACCTCCCCGCTCGGCATAAACCACAGGGTGCCCTTCTCCGGGGAGGATGCGCGTGGCGAAGCCGCGGGAGGCGAGCATGGTACGCACAAGGTCTGCACATTCCTTCATTCCCTGGTTCTGGGCGGAGATGCTTGGCTGTGCGCACAGCGTTCCCAGTTCAGCCAGACTCTGTTCGAGATTCGCTTCAATGGCGGCTTGTATTTCTTGCTCAAACGACATCGTTCGCTCCCGGCACGGTCTGTGTCCATTATAGGTTCAGATCAGGTGCCTTCCAAATCGTTACCCTTTTCTTTGCGGTGAGTCTATACTAGCGCCGAGTGGAGGCAGCATGCGAATCTACGACGTGACCATAGGTATCCATCCGAACATGCTCACCTGGCCGGGAGACCCCGAGGTGGTGCTCGAGCCGGTCCAGAGCATGCAGGATGGTAAGGCGTACAACCTTTCAAGGTTGGCGTGCAGCGCACATGCCGGTACGCATGTGGATGCTCCCCTGCATTTCTTCCCCGATGGTGGCTCCGTCGATGAGATATCGTTCAAGGCCCTTATCGGACGTGCCTATGTGGTTGACCTTCCTGATGTGGATGTGATCGATGCGGGCGTGCTGCAGGCGGCCGGTATTCCCAGCCGCACCCGCCGGGTGTTGCTGCGTACGCGCAATTCCAAACAGTGGTCGAAGGTTAATCCGATCTTTTCGAAAGACTATGTCGGCCTGGATCACAGCGCAGCGGAATGGCTGGTGCAGCGTGGTGTACAGCTGGTGGGGATTGACTACCTCTCCATCGCGGCCATGGGAGAAGGGATCAAGGTCCATCGCACGCTGCTTGAACATGAGGTCGTGATTGTCGAAGGGCTTGACTTGCGCGACGTCGAGAAGGGACGCTACACGATGTACTGTATGCCGCTCAAGCTGCTTGGCAGCGATGGGGCGCCGGCGCGAGTCATTCTGACCGGCGTGTAAACCGTCCTTCGACGCTGAAGGGGTGAGTAGGGATCCAGGCTGAGAGCCTGGATCTTTGCTTACGTGGCAAGGCCCAGGACCAGATCTTCACGAAGGGTGAGCGCTGCGCCGGATCGTAGTGCAGCAGCGATCACTGCCAGCGTGTTGCCGAGGTCGGGATGCAGGAAATCTGGCATCAGCTCGGCAAGTGGAACGGCGAGGTGGGCGCGTTCCAGGATGTCGGGATCGGGAATCTGGAAATGTTCTGTCTTCAGCGATTGCATTCCAAGCAGGCAGAGGTCCAGGTCGATGGTGCGGGGTGCGTACTTATCCTCTGTGCGAACGCGGTCGAGCTGTGCTTCAATACTGCGCAGGGTGCCGCGGATTTCGAATGCTGAGAGGCATGTGCGCACGAGCACCGCTGCATTGAGGAAATCGGCCTGTGGTGTGGGACCAACGGCGGGATTCTGGTACGCGTGCGAAACTGCGACCAGCTCCCCGAGGTCTCCCAATGCATGAACAGCTCTGGGCAGGTAGGTCTCCGGTTCGATATTCGATCCGAGCGAGATGAACGCCATTTCAGTCAAGCTCACCTCGTTCGCGTTGTATTTCCACGCCGACCGAATCAGCGAAGCGCAGAGCACCAGGCTTTTCCACCCGCACTCTCGCTCGCTCCACGCCCTTCGCTTGCAGACAGATGCGGGCGATGTCCGCAGCGAGGGCCTCCACCGTGAAGCGGCCGGTTTCATCGACGTGCTTGATCACCGCTTTGGCTACCGTCCGGTAGTTGATGGCGTCCTGGATGTCGTCGGAGCTGCCAGCGGCACGCAGATCGCCCTCCATCACGATGTTGATAAGGATGTCCTGCTTCTTCTCCCGCTCCCAGTCATTGATGCCAATGATGCCCCGCAAGAGCAGATCCTTGATGATGACTTTATCGTCAGCCATGTCGCTTCCCTTCAGACTAGATGGCGTCCGCCATCGAGGTGGATGATGTCGCCCGTCATGTAACGGGGAGAGGTCAGCAGCATCTTAACGGCCTCCCATGTCTCCTCCGCACTGCTCCAGCGTCCCGCAGGTACGTCCTGGATGACTTTATCGTCATAGCCGTCGGCTTCAGGTGGGGGGAGGATGGCGCCCAGCGCAAGTCCGTTGACCCGTACCTCGGGCGCGGCAGCCTGGGCCAGGCTGCGGGTCATGGCGGCCAGCCCGGCCTTGGCGATGGTGTAGGCAAAATGGTCGGCGCCGGGTCGCAGCGCGCGCCAGTCGAGGATGTTAATGATGTCGCCGGTCACACCCTGCCGCACAAAGGCCTGCGAGAGCAGGAAGGGGGCGGTGAGGTTGATGCCGATGTGCCTGTCCCAGACATCGAGGGTCGTTTCGGCAAGGGCAACTGGCTCGAAGATGGCGGCATTGTTGATAAGGATGTCGATCGCCCCCAGGTCCTGAACGCTTTGGGAAAAGAGTTTCATCACGCTGGCTTGATCGTTGAGGTCAGCCTGCAGCGGGATGGCTTGAACTCCCAGATCATGTGCGATGCGGGCGACCTCCTCGGCGCCTTTGGAGGAGCTGCCATAGTGGACGATGAGGTTTGTCCCCTCCGCTGCCAATCCTTCTGCGAAGGCCCGGCCAAGCCGCCGGCCTGCACCGGTCACCAGCGCGTTTCTACCCTTCAGAGTCATGAATACCCCCGCAATGCTGTAGGTTGTTAACAGTATACACGCGGGAAGGCGGGGCGGACGCTCTTGTGATAGGATACGTGAAATACGCGTCAAGGGGAGGAACGACATGCAGGATATTGAAGCCGCTGCTGAACTGTTAGGTGGAGTAGGTGTCGCCAAGCCGGAAATCGAGGCAGCTGTGCAGCAGCTCCTGACGGCGTTTGGCGAGGATGCCTGCCGTGAGGGGCTGGAGCGCACGCCGGAGCGGGTGGCGCGCATGTATGACGAACTGCTTGCGGGCTACCGGGTGGATCCATACAAGCTCATTAATGATGCCCTGTTTGAAGTCGAGTACAACGAAATGGTCATTGTGCGGGATATTGAGTACTACAGCATGTGTGAGCACCACCTGCTGCCTTTCCTCGGCAGAGCACACGTGGGCTACATCCCCAATGGCAAGGTCATCGGTCTGTCCAAGATCCCGCGCGTCGTGGATCTGTTCGCCCGCCGGCTTCAGGTTCAGGAGCGCATGACCAATCAGATCGCCGATTTCCTCAACGCTGCGCTGGAACCGCTCGGAGTGGCAGTGGTGGTGGAAGGCGTCCATCTATGCTCGAAAATCCGCGGTGTGAAGAAAGCGAATTCCAAGATGGTGACCAGCTCCATGACGGGCGCGTTCCGCAACCGTGAGCCGACCCGCAAGGAATTCCTGCACTTGATTTCACGCGGCGCGGAGTCGTTGAATTACTAGACGTTCCTGGTGGGATCATCCGGAAGGATTGACGCGGCGGGAAGTGTGTATCCACCGTCGACGACAATCGTCTGGCCGCAGATCATGGCGGCGTCAGGCGTACATAGAAAGGCAACGACGGCGGCCACGTCTCCGGGAAGCACTATTCTTCCGGCAGGGGTGGCCGCTGCTGCTTTTTCAAGGAGGTCTTCGTCGCTCATCGAATCAAAATGCTGGAGCGCGTCCGTCTTGACGATGCCGGGGGAGACGGCGTTAACGCGGATGTGCTTCGGGGCAAGCTCGACGGCGAGATAGCGGGTGAGGCTCTCCAGCGCGGCCTTGCTGGCACCCACGACGACGTAGTCGGGCAGCACGCGGGTGGCGCCGGGGCTGGAGATGCTCACGATGCTGCCGCCGCCCCGTTTTTTCATCAGGGGCACGGCTCGCTGGGCGGCGAAGAGTAGTGAACGGGCGTTGATATTCATCGTCCATTCCCAGCCGCGCGCTTTCTGCTTCATGGCGGGACGGTTGTAGCCGGAAGCGGCGTTGCACACGAGAATGTCCAGCCCGCCGAACTCGGCCTCGACGGCCTCGAAGAGCGCGTCCAGCCCGTTATCTTCACCCACGTTGGCCTTGACCACAAGCGCTTTGCGGCCAATGGCGCGGATAGCGTCTGCCGTCTCTTCGGCCGGTTTCCGGTTGCGGAAGAAGTTCACCACCAGGTCGGCACCTTCCTCGGCGAGGCGCAGGGCGATGGCACGGCCAATGCCGCGCCCCGAGCCGGTCACGAGCGCCGTTTTCCCATCAAATCGCATGCCCCACCTCCTCCAATCGTGCGATACGATGATAGCATCAGCCGCGAGAAAATGTGCAAGGAGAGCCGATGATGAGCGATAAACCCATGACGCATGATGATTACCTTGATGAGTTGCCGGACGATCAGCGCGAAGCCCTGGAAGACGTGCGGCACGTTATCCGACAAGCGGCGCCCGAAGCTGTTGAGACCATCAGCTATGGCATTCCTGCCTTCTCGTGGAAAGGGAAAAAGTTGGTTGCGTATGGTGCGGCTGCAAAGCATCTCTCCTTCTACCCGATGAGCGGTGAGACGGTTGAGGCTTTCCAGGACGAGCTGGAGGGATTTGCTACCAGCAAGGGCACCATCCGTTTCACGCCGGAGAACCCGCTGCCCGCCGATCTGGTTCAGCGCCTGGTCGCAGCTCGCATCGCTGACCTGGAGTGAGAGGAGCCTTCCGGGGTGTTGGTAGCGTGAGCGAGATGCGTTGGAGCAGGCCGAGGAGGGTCTTCTTCCCCCTGCTGTTCATGCTCTTGACTGCGTGCAGTGGCCGCATCGAGACGGTCGAGGAGGTTCACGCGACCGATGAGCGTTTGATCCCGGGCATGACCTGGCATTGGCAGCTGACGGGGCAGCTCGAGAAGAGTGTGGATGTGGATATGTACGATGTGGACCTGTTCGACACACCACAGGGGGTCATCGAGGAACTGCATGCGGCTGGCCGGATGGTGATGTGCTATTTCAGCGCCGGCAGCCGGGAGGATTGGCGGCCTGATGCAGACCTGTTCGCCGAGGAGATCCTTGGCCGCTCGCTGGAAGGCTGGGAGGGCGAACGCTGGCTGGACATCCGCCAGCTGGACCTGCTTGCGCCTATCCTTGAAGCAAGGCTGGATCTCGCTGTGGCGAAGGGCTGCGACGCTGTGGAGCCGGACAATGTTGACGGGTTCGCCAATCGCACAGGATTCCCCCTGACGTATGAGGATCAGCTTGCTTTTAACATCTGGCTTGCAGAGGAAGCGCACGCACGTGGCCTGGCCATCGTGCTGAAAAACAACCTGGAGCAAGTCGGCGACCTGCTGCCCTATTTCGATGGTGCGTTAAATGAGCAATGCTTCCGTTATGATGAGTGTGAGGTGCTGCTGCCGTTCATCGAGGCGGGGAAGCCTGTCTTCGGGGTGGAGTATGAGCTCGAGCCGGCAGCCTTCTGCCCCCAGGCGAATGCATGGGGCTTCAGTTGGATGCGCAAACGCAGGGCATTGGATGCGTGGGCGCAGCCGTGCTGGTGAGCGGTTGAGCGAGCGATGAAAAGGGAAAGGGATGCAGATGGACGATGGCTTTGTCTGCCGCAAGCCTCGCGGTGAGGTGCAAGGCCCCGGTGGTGCGATCGCTGAAGATGACCCGCTTTAGATTGGCCATGCCGGGCTGGTAGGAGATGAAGAAGAGCATTACCTCGGGCATGTGCTGATTGAAACCAAACGGCATGTGCCCGACCTGACCGGACTGGCCGATGAGGAGGCCGCAGCTATCGGACGCTGGATAGGCCGTCTCCCCTGGGCGCTGACGGACACACTCGGCGTTGAGCATGTGTACGCCTTCGCCATCGGGGATAGTGTGCCGCATGTGCATGGGCATGTCATCGGACGTTACCCCGGCGCGCCGCGTGACTATTGGGGACTGAAGGTGGACGTATGACCCGACGCCTCGAAAGGGGGCTTGGACGCTTTGTCGGCGACGGTGGAAACCATCCGGGCGGCGCTGCACAGGTCGCAGGGGCGGTCGACAGCATACCCGCGCCCGAGATCCTCTCTGGCTTATTTTTACAAACAACTTCACCCTGCACATGTCGAACTGATACGGTGATGCGACGACGCATATTTCCTATATGATAGATATGTGCTGGCTGCCTGCGGTGTGCAGCCGGCTGCGGTGCCGTCCGAATCACATAAAGGACGAATCCCACACTCCTCTCCTCTCTGCTCTCGCCTTTCTTCCTGCTGCGCCGTGATGACCGTTGACATCGGGGAAAGGATGCTTGTGATGAGAAAGCCAACGCACCAGGATGCACTCGTGCTCTTAGCTTATAAGCAGTGGAGGTCTGTCATCGGATATGCTGATGCGATGGATTTTGTGTGGAGTGACAAGTGCCCTTCGAACTACGATGAGTACAAAGACCAGGTCGTGGGGAAGCCGGAGGAGAAGCTAACACGAATCTACGCAGACGTGCATGAGACCATCGGCTCACTATACAGACATGACCTCATCCATCTAGATCTCCTGATGGATCTCGAGACGTACGTTGCCGATTGGGAGCGAACGAAGGACATCATCACAGGTTATCGGGAAGCCAACGAACTGCCCTCATTTATGCAAAACTTTGAGGCGCTGGTCGAGGCGGAAAAGGCTTATCGCGCACCGTAGGCGTGGGTTGACGAAGAGATGGTCATCCTTGAGGGGTTGTGCAGCGCGGCTACCAATGATTCGATAGGGGGAAAGCAACATGCGATATCCAACACGCCGCATGTCCCTGCGTCTTAAGGGATGGGACTACCGCAGCCCGGGGGGCTATTTCGTCACCATCTGCACGCACCGCAGGATGTGCCTCTTTGGCGAGGTCGTTGATGAGGTGATGCAATTGAACGCGTGCGGAGAGATGATTCACACCACCTGGGCGGAGATTCCGATCCATTGCCAGGGCATTCAGATTGATGCTTTTGTCATCATGCCTGATCATT
>Ga0272443_10000527_pt1 | contig 69628 bp, 48 predicted proteins | sample SSMAcet12_FD_193581 | JGI IMG/M metagenome (GOLD analysis project Ga0272443, IMG submission 193581) | Marine sediment archaeal communities from Little Sippewissett salt marsh, Falmouth, MA, United States - SSM-Acet-12 | ecosystem: Environmental > Aquatic > Marine > Wetlands > Sediment ...
CTGTTGTTCTCGAATAAGCAGTTGGCAGATAAACATCACCAGCTAAATCAAACTCAAACATTGAAGTACCATAAAGATCGGAACTGGTAGAAATTTTAAACTTCTGGTCTGAATTATCAAAACCAATTGATCTGTTAACAACATTTATACCATCGGTGGCAGAAGTATAATAAATTTTTATGGTTACATAATTTATATAAAAATCAGGATCAGAGTCGTCATCGCTATATGCTTGTATACCAACACCAAAATTAGATGCATTTATCTGGGCCGCAGTCGGTGTTAATCCCCAAGTGTCTGTTGATCCACCAAAGGTATCTTCTCTTTCCGAATCTTCATTCCAGGTTGCTGACGAACAATAACCATCACCTTTATCTGTTCCTGAAGGGCTACCAGCAATTAAAAGTTGTAACAAATAATCACAGCCATCATTAGTATTGGTTTGAGCATATCTTTTATATTTAACTTCAATACCATCGATAGTAGCATCTCCAGGAATGTTAAAGCCAAAATTGGTGGCATCTAGTCTTGCCGTTGGGTCGTAAGAATCGGCTGGATTACCATGGGCATAATTAGAATCGTCAGTTGTTATATTGGATTCATTTGTCCAATCAGAGCCAGTTTCTGAACCGGTTCCAGCAGCATTAGCACCAGTGACACCTTCTTGAGGATATCCTCCAGAAAATACTTGATATGAGGATGTAGCTGAATTACCAAGCCTTATGTTACCAGCCACATAAACACTAGTGTCCGTAGTAGTTGGAGTTAGCCAGTCATCTGATAAAGATGTTCCAGTGGCATCAGTGGAAGTGGCTTGCCAACTGGAACTACCGGTAGCAGAGTTAGAAGCCCAGCTTAAATTACCTGAACCGTCATTAGTCAAAACAGTACTAGCACCACCCTGAGAGTCTGGCCAATTATATGTAACATTATCAATTTTTACAATATCACCACTACTATTAATCTGAAATAAATCACCATTTCCGACAGTGAATAATGAGGCAGGAGAATTATCACCAATTCCGACTTCTCCCGTAGGCAATAAAACCATCTTAGTTGAAGGTGAAGTTTCACCAAGTGTTTGAATTAATAAACCACCTTGATTGCCATAAAGTCTTAAGCTATCTGTATTATCTTCTAAAATAATACCTGCATACTGATCTGTTGATATGACTCTAATAACTTCATTGGTTGCACCAGAGTTAACTTCTAATTTATTGGTTGTACTAATAGCACCAATACCGACATTAGAATCTTTAACATATAAAGTAGAATCAGCAGTAAAGTGATTAGTGGTTGTAGCATTACCAGAATTATCTATAGTAAATAAATCACCATCGCCAACAGTAAACAATGAAGATGGAGTAGTATCTCCAATACCGACATTGCCACCCATTACAGCCATAACATTTGCCGTGGTAACAGAATATTCTGCATTAGCTAGAGAGACACCAAATGAATAATCTCCTGAAACATTTGTTCTTCCTAAAGCCTTAGAACCTTCACCACTGGCAGTTGATTGAGTACCTAAAGCAATAGAATTTACACCAGAAGCTTCAGAATAGTTACCAACTGCTATTGAATAAGTATTTGAGCCAGAAGTAAGGGAGCTATAACCAATTGCAATACCACCACGAGTAGTAGATTCGGCATCACGACCTAAAGCAAGGCCGTAGAAATCACCAGTAACAGAAGAATTATAACCAATTGCACTACCTGTTAAAGAAGATGTGGCAGTAATATATGCTGATCTAAAACTACCATCAACATCTAATTTATATATAGGATTATCTTCATTAATACCGACATTGCCGTTGGGATTGATTGTTAAATTAACATTACTATTTAAGTCAAAACTATCAGCAATCTTAAATTTATTAGAATCAGAATTATCAACACCAACAGACCAAAATTGGGATATGCTTGGAAAATCAACAGCATATCTTGTCCAAGCATCACCGCCACCAGCATTATACATAGCACCTGCTCCTGCTCCTGTATTAATGTTGTAGTTATCAATTTGGATATTAGCAAATTGATTAGCATTAGTTTCTAAAATAGCAATATCGCCAGCGCTACCATTATTTATTGATAATATTCTATTTGGAGTGGTAGTATTGATACCAATATAGCCATCACTACCCTGAATAAACAAAGCAGTATCACCAGCATCATCTTTCCATGTGTGGTCCATATCTTGATTAGCACCGTTCCAAACAACAGAACCAGAAGTTATGTCTAAAGTATTAGCCATTGAACCATCGTCAACAGATAATATATCTCTATCTAAATCTACATAATTTAATTTGAATTTATCACCATCAGAACCATCAACTTGAAACTCAAAAGAACGAACATCATTTGAAATTCTTAATTGTGGAACACTATCAGCAGATGAATCCGAAATATGTAGTTTTGTTGAAGGACTAGCAGTTCCAATACCAACATTATCAGCAGAAGCATCGAGATATAATAAATTAGCATTATTATCTCCTTCAAATCTAATATCATAATTATTGCCACTTTCATTGAAAACTAATGAGCTATTATACATCCTAATTGGATAATGGAGACCAAGAGTGGTGTCGGTAACACCAAAATACATATCACCATCAGTAGTTCTGTTTCTTAGATAGGTAATATTTGTATCTGTATCGTGGATTAATTCGGTATATTCAGAACCAATTAATCCAAGTGCTAAAATAGCATCATTACCATTAGTTGTGTGTAGATATAAATCAGCATTTCCTGATGAAGGGACTATTTCTAATTCAGAACTTGGACTAGCAGTTCCTATACCTACATTAGCATCTTTAACATACAAAGTAGAATCAGCCTCGAAGTGGTTAGTTACTGTAGCATCATTCATTTTTAAGTTGCTTATAGTAGAAGAAGCAGTAACATATAATCCAGCATCTGTGGTGGTTGGAGTAATAGCATTATCCCAAATCCATTCCCAAGCTTGAGAACCTGATACTCCGGTTGCTAATTGAGTACCATTAAAGTAAAGGTTTCCTCCACTGACATACAAGTCGTAGTAGTCACCTAAGTTAGTGCCATCGCCAGAAAGTACTAAATTGGTAGTTGAAGCATAGCCTGAAACTTCCAAATTTCTAGAAGTAGTAGCATTTCCTAAAGAATCTATACTGAAATAAGTATTGTTTAGGACACTACCAATCTGAAATAAATAAGCTGGAGTGGTTGTGCCAATACCAACAGTACCATTAACATAAAGATCGGCCGTACCAATATCATTAGCAAAATAATTATTATTAATAGCTAATGATCGATTAATAACAGTATCACCATCAATCGCTAAGTAATTTCTAGCAGGGACAATTTCAGTTATTGTGCCATTTTCTATTATAGCTTTATGATTGATACCCATTCTAATTGTACTTCCATTAATATCTAGACTATAGGCTGGATTACTAATACCAATTCCAACTTTATTATTTCCAGTACCAAGAGGATCATGTTTTACAACAAAAGTAGAAGTGGCAACAGTGAAATTACCAGTTGTTGTAGTATTACCATCAACTAACAAATCTCCACTCCAAGTAGTTGTTGCAATAAACTTAGTGTCCCAAGAATCATTAAAGTTAGCATTTAAGAAATAATCACTTGGACTAAAGCCATTTAAAGTAGTAGTAGAGTTGTAAGCAGAATTCCAAGCATTATCAAAACCAGTACCAGAAAGACTTGTATTAACAGTTAGAGTATCAATATTTGTAGTAGTAGCATTTAAATCAGCAATAGTTGCAGAACCAGTTATATAAAGCCAAGTACTTGTTGCTCTAGTACTACTGACACCTTGACCAAACAAATCAAGATTTCCATTACTATCTAAAGCAAGTAAGTAATTAGCAACAGCAGCAGTACTTGTTGCGTTAATTCCATCAATTTCATCAGCGTTGAATGCATAAGCAGCAGAAGTAAGACGCTTTCTAGTAGAAAAGCTTTCTTCAAAAGAACCATTAGAATCAGCATCTAAATCTACTTGTAGGTATAAAGAATCAGAATTCCAATCAATACTACTGAGTTCATCACTTTGACCAAGACTACCTAAAGTAACAGAAAAGATTCCATTTACAGTACTTACTTGAGTAGTAGTAGAAACCCATCTTTCAGTCCAAAGGATATTACCACCAGAAGTTGCATCATAGATTCTAAATCTAAAGTTGTAATCAGCATCAGTAACAGTAGAACCAGAAGAATCAGTAAGTTTACCTTGGTAGTTTAATTGAGAATTAATACCTACTGCAGCGTTTGTTGTAACAACTACAAAACCTAGACCAAACAAAACCAACAGTAAAGCTATTACTTTCAGCCTTTTGCTATTCAATTGTCTAATTAAACTAGACATAAGTTACTTGAGTAATCTATCAATACTTCTATAACTTAAAACACTGGCAATGTTAACCAGTGTTTGCAAAGTAGGATTAGAATTAAAACCGCCCTCTAATTTAGCTAAATTAGAGAGCTTAACATTTGCCTTATATGCTAAGGCTTCCTGCGACAGACCTTTTTTAAGCCGCAGTTTTTTGATGTTTTTACCTAATTTTTTGGCATTTATGCGCATTAAGCCAAAATTTCTTTTTGATTTATACTATCAATATATTGATATCAATATATTGATAGTATAACTTATAAAAAAAAGGGTGTCAAGGTGTAAGAGGTGGATAAATTAGATAAAAAACTAGCCTTAGATTAGGCTAGATTTTGTTTAAAAAGTAAAGTTGTATTGTTAACTAGATCCTTCGCCACGCCTGCCTGCCGGCAGGCTCAGGATGACAAGTGTTAAAGTGACGCAATGTATTTTTCTATAACTGGTTTGATGTTTGGGGCACAATCGTCTGGTAGATTATTAATATCTAACCAGTCGTATTTTTTAATATAGTCAGCAGGTTTAATGTCGTCATTGATTAACTCGGCAAGGTAGTGAATCAAAATAATGATTTCATCTTCTTGCCAAATTACCATTGGTTTGAGCGGTTTGATAATTTTTACACCTAAGCCCATTTCTTCTTTTACTTTTTTGGCTGCCCAGGTCTCTAAATCTCCAGTTTTTTTATATATATCTCCACCAGGAAATTTCCAGATGTCTTTTTCCCCGTGTTTGTTTAATAAAACTTTATTATTTTTAATAATTACCGGACCAGAGGCAATTACTACGTTATTAAAATGGTGATTTTTGCTAGACATATATTTTTATTATTATTTGTTATTGTATCATAAATAATAAATAAGTGGGTATTTGACAAATTATTAAAAAAAGAGTATAGTTAGTAATCATTTGCTCTTTGCTACCAGAGCGGAAAGGAGGTAATTTCAGAAAAAGTAGCTTTTGGCAGAATTGACAGAAATGTAAACACAACCGAGTCGAAAGACTCACAGGAAGGAGCATAAGTTATGGCAGAAGCAATGAATGCTGTCAAAGGACAGCAAGGGCAGAAAGAAGTAAGTAAGGCCGGATGCGCACAGTGTCCTATTCCCAGCTGTACCAATGGTTGTACGGGACGAGGTGAAATTGAGTTGTTTGAGGGGAAGGCTATTGCCTGCAAACCCGTCAATGGGAGCTTCATTGCTCAACCTCGTCAGGCATTTCCGTATGCTGTGGAGCTTTCTACGTTGCCCTGCCAACAGGCTCCGAAAGATGGAGCCGCTGAACTTCAAGTCGGGGAAGGCCGGACCAAAACTTTCATGCGTTCGCGCGTGAAGTAGCAGTTAAAGTCCATCAATTATCCGACGACCACGGTCGAGTTATAGAGCTCATAACTCGACCTTTTTTTATTTAAGATTTTTAGTCATGTAAGTTCCTTCAAGTCTGTAACCTAATTTTTGGTAGTATTTTCTAACGCCAATTCCAGAGATGATGGCGATTTTTTTTATTTTATTTTTCTTTACAATTTTTTCAGCCTCTTTCATCAGTTTTTTACCAAGGCCTAGATGCTGGACTTTTCCTTTAGCACCAATTGGAGCTAGTTGGCCATAGGTGTGAAGCTCGCGGATTAGGGCGGCGTTATTTAATTCCGGTAAAGCCTTGTATAATTGAGATTCTGAATCAAGTTCAGAATGACAAGGTAAACGTAGGCGCAAAAATGCATAAAGAGTTTTTCGGTTTTTTGATTCAAAACTTAAAAAATATTCTGTACCGCCAGAAGCTTTATATTTTTTGGTAAACATTTTAATTTCTGAAAGTTTGGCTGGTTTGTTTCTGGCTTCACGACAGCGAATACATTTGCAAGCCTTGGAAGTTCCTTTTATTTCATGGGCAATTAGTTGGCGCAAATTAGTAATTTTGTTTCCGGCAATAATACTCTCAGAAGGAATATCTCTAATAAGCCTGGTGACTCTAACGTAATAAGGCAGAGTTTGTTTTATTTTAATAAGAAGATTTTTGAGTTGCTTGTCTGAATACGGCTTATATTTGTTTTGTTTAAACCAGTGATATAAAACTGAGTCTTTAGTAACTACACAAGGATAAATTTTTAATAAGTCTGGTTGAAAATCGGGGTTTGAAAAAAGTTCTTTAAACATTTTTAAGTCACGAGAAGCAGTTGAGCCAGGCAAGTTAGGCATTATGTGATATTGAATTTTAAAACCCGCCTGTTTTAAAAGTTTCGTAGCTTTTATAGTTTCGGCGATGTCGTGACCTCGTTTGTTTAGCTTTAAAACATCGTCGTAAATACTTTGAACACCAAGTTCGACTCTGGTGCAGCCAAGCTGGCGGAAGCGTGTGATTTCATTTTCGTTTATCATATCTGGCCTGGTTTCTAAAGTTAGGCCGACGCAGCGATGATCAGCAGTCTCATTTAGTTTTTGGGCAGAAGCTAGTGTGCGTGAAGTTTTTTTATTTAGAGCATCAAAACAGCGTTTGATAAAATTGGTTTGGTATTGTTTTGAATATGCAGACCAAGATCCGCCTAGGACAATAAGTTCGATTTTGTCTGTTTTGTGTCCGTTATTTTTTAAAGCCTGCAATCTAATTTTTACTTGATCATATGGATCAAATTTTTGACCAACAGCTCGCATAACAGCTGGTTCGTTTGAAAGATAACTTTTAGGCATGCCTTTTTCGCCTGGGCAATAGATACATTTTCCAGGGCAAGGATAAGGTTTAGTGATAACAGTAATTACGGCAACACCCGAAAGAGTTCTGATTTCTCTTTTGCGTAAAATGCGTTCTAAAATAGGACTTGCTTTAATTTTTTTACTTTTTACTAATTTTTGATAAACTTTAAGTAAGTCAGAATTTAGTGGAGTAGGCATTTTTTGAGCGTTTGACAACTGACGTTTAACATTTATAAAATGAGGCCGAGCTTTAATCTTGGCTTTAGATAATCCAATAACAATTTGTTCTAATTTTTTATTCATATATGAAAGAAGAAGTTGCAAAGAAAATTTTAAATGAAGTTTCTGAAAGCTATAACAATATTGCTTCTGATTTTAATCAAACTCGCAGTTACCTATGGCCTGGTTTAAAACAGTTTAAAAAATATGTTAAACCTGGTGATAAAGTACTTGATTTAGGCTGTGGCAATGGTAAATTACGTTTATTAATGAAAGATTTAAAAGTTGATTATACCGGTTCTGACAATTCATCAGAGCTTTTAAAGATAGCAGAAAATCGTTTAGATTTCAAGTTAACTAATCAGAAATTTATCAAAGCAGATGTTTTTGATTTACCATTTGAAAATAATTCTTTTGATGTGGTATTTTTTATTGCTGTTTTTCATCATATACCAGGGAAAGATCTTCGAATTAAAACTTTAAGTGAAATTTATAGAGTTCTAAAGCCAGGTGGATTTTTGATAATGACAAACTGGAATCGTTATCAAAAGAAGGGTCCGCAATTGAAGTATATCATTAAATATACGCTACTTAAAATTTTAGGCAGAAGTAAATTGGATTTTAAAGATACTTATCTGCCATGGATGGGCGGTAAAGCATATAGATATTATCATGCCTTTACTCTTGGTGAATTAAAAAGAATATTTAAAAAATCTAGTCTTAAATTAGAACAAAATTATTTGTCGTCTTTTGAAGGAAAGCGGCTTGGTGGCTTTTCTTATTTGACTGCTTCTAATATTGTCACTATTGCCAAAAAATGATAAAATTTGTTTGTAAATATTAATTTTAAGACTATGAAAAGATTCAAAGATTTGGCCATTTTTATTATAATTGGTCTTTTTTTAATTTCTATACCTTTGATTGCTTTGGCAGCAGAACAGGTTATTTATGTGGGTGAAAATGAGATTATTGAAGGTAATTTTATTAAAGTGGCTGGTACTATTGATATAAATGGTCCGGTTAATGGAGATGTAATTGTTGCTGGAAGTAGTATCACAATTAATGCTGCAGTAGCCGGAGATGTTATTGCAGCTGGCAATACTATTAGAATTAAGGGTCCGGTTGGTGGTAGTATTCGAGTAGCCGGTAATTCAATTGATATTGAAAAAGATGTTGCAAGAAATGTTTGGGCTTTCGGTAGCACAGTTCGAATAGCAAAAGAGGTAAATGTTGGCTGGGATTTTTTAGGGGCAGGTGCTAACATTGAGCTTAAAGGTAAAATCGGAAGAAACGTTTGGGCTAGTGGTGCTAATGTAGTTATTGCCAACGAAGTTGGCGGTAGTCTAGAAAGTGAAGTTGGAGAGGCTGGGCAATTGGTTTTATACGAAGGTGCAGTGGTTAAAGGTGGTGTAGTTTATAGATCTTTAAATGAAGATCAGTTAATTATAAAAGAAGGAGCGGTTATTGATGGAGAAGTAACTAAAAAAGAATTATTTTTACCAGCTGAACAAAAAATAAATAAAGGAATCGGCCAGGTTTTTTATTTTTTAAAGATAGTTTCTTTCTTTGCTTTATTGGTTATTGGTTTGGTTTTAGTTAGCTTGGTACCAAAGATTTTACTTCAAGCAGAAGAAAAAATGATTAAAAAGCCAGTGGTTTCAATTGGCTGGGGATTTATTTATTTAATTGCAGTTCCGGTTTTAGCTGTTCTTCTAATGTTTACTATAATTGGTTTTCCTTTAGCTTTGATGATTGTTCCAATTTATTTAATTACTCTTTATATTTGTAAAGCAATTGCTGGATTTGTAATTGGATTATTAATATTTAATAAACTAGCTAAAGAAGAAAAATATAAAGGTTCTTTAATTTGGCCAATGGTATTTGGTTTAATTTTAGTATTTGTCGCAACTGGTCTACCTTTTATTGGTTGGTTGATAAAATTACTTTTAATTGTTTGGGCGTTAGGAGCCTTGATGGAAATTAAAAGAGAAGTTTTAAAGGAGTATCGTTAATTATGGTAAAACTCGAACCAACAATTTTTAGGGAATATGATATTAGGGGAGAAGTGAAGGATGGAGAAATTAATGAAGAAACCACAAAAATAGTTGCTAAAGGTTTTGCTTCGTTTTTAGCTAAACGGAAAATTAAAGATGTTGTAATTGGTCATGATTTTCGTGAGTATTCTAAGGGATTAGAGGATGCTTTTATTGAAGGATTAATTGAATCAGGAGTGAACGTAACTGATGTAGGAATGGTTCTTTCACCAATTCTTTATTTTGCTCAGTATCATTTAAAAATAAAAGGTGGGGTAATGATTACAGCTTCTCATAATCCAAACGGCTGGGCTGGTTATAAGCTTGGGTATGATTATTCGGTAACTCTTTTACCGGATGATGTTCAAGAAGTTCATAAAATAATAAAAAATGATGATTTTATTGAAGGTAAAGGTAAATTAAAAGAATATAAAGGTATTATTAAAGATTATAAAAAGTTTGTTTTGTCAAAAGTTAAGCTTGGAAAAAAAATGAAAGTGGTGGTTGACTGCGGCAATGGTACAGCTAGTGAGATTGCACCTGATATTTTACGTGATGCTGGATGTGAAGTGATTGAGCAATTTTGCGAACTTGATTATAATTTTCCTAATCATGAACCAAATCCATCTTTAGCGGAAGCCCAAGAGATTTTATCTAATCGAGTAAAAAAAGAGAAAGCCGATATCGGCCTTGGATTTGACGGCGATGGCGACAGGATTGGACTTTGTGATGAAAAGGGAGAAACTGTTTTTCCTGACCAAGCTTTAATTTTACTTGCTCGTTTGGCTTTGCAAGAAAAGCCAGGCGCTGCTATTGTTTTTGATGTTAAATCAACACAAGGTTTAGTTGAAGACATTACTGCTAGAGGTGGAAAGCCGGTAATGTGGATTACAGGCCATTCATATATAAAACAAAAAACAAAAGAAGTGGATGCAGCTTTAGGTGGCGAAGGAAGTGGTCATATATTTTACCGAGAGGGCTACTATGGTTATGATGATGCAATTTTTGCAGGCTTGAAATTACTTGAATATTTATCTAATCAAGAAAATACTTTTTCGCAGGAAATGGCAACTACACCACAATATGAAAAGACGCCGACTATTCATGTTGATTGCGCTGATGAAATTAAATACAATATTGTTGAAAAATTAGTAAAAGATTTGAAAAAAGATTTTGGTGATAAGGTAATTGATGTAAATGGAGCCAGAGTACAGTTTGATGATGGCTGGTTTTTAGTACGTGCTTCTTCTAATATGCCTGTTTTAGTTTTTGGTTTTGAAGCAAAGACTAAAGAGCGACTCGAAGAACTTAAAAAGATTTTAACTAGTTATACTGATAAATATCCAGAGATTGGTAAAGAATGGAAAAGTGGTTAGGCTTTGAAATAAAATAATTTTAATAATTAAATAAAAAATTTATGAATTGGTTAATTCCCGCTTTAATTTTTATCGCTTTTGTTCTTTTGATTTCAATCAGACAGATTAATCAATATGAACGAGGCGTTAAGTTTATGCTTGGTAAGTACGTTGGCACTAAAAGCCCAGGTTGGCGTTTAGTGTTGCCAATAATTCAATCAATGTCTAAAGTTGACATTCGAGTTAAGGCTGTTGATGTACCAGACCAAGAATCAATTACTAAAGACAACATTTCAGTAAAAATTAATGCAGTTATTTATTACAAAGTTTCTGATGCTGCTAAAGCAGTTGTTGAAGTTGAAAATTTTAGACACGCTGTTTCTCAATTAGCTCAAACTACAATGAGAAATGCAACTGGTGAAGTTAGTCTAGATGAATTATTAGCTAACCGAGATGAAATTTCAGCCAGAATTCAAAATGTTGTTGATTCTGCAAGTGATCCTTGGGGTATTAAGGTAATTAATGTTGAGTTAAAAGACATTACCTTACCAGAAGAAATGAAAAGAACAATTGCTAAGCAAGCTGAAGCAGAACGTGAAAAAAGGTCAGTAATTATTAAAGCTGAAGGTGAAGTAGAAGCAGCTCAAAATATGACTAAAGCAGCAAGTATGCTGTCTGAAGCACCTGGTGCTTTGCACTTAAGGACTTTACAGTCCATTAATGATTTAAGCTCAGACCAATCCAATACAGTTGTTTTTGCTATGCCACTTGAGGTTTTGAGAGCATTTGAAGGTTTAGCTAAAATAAATAAAAAATGATAGGAATATTTGATTCAGGACTTGGCGGACTAACTGTCACAAAAGAGGTACTTAAGCATTTGCCTAAGTACCAACTTTTGTATTTAGGTGATACTGCTAGGACTCCTTATGGTAACCGTTCACAGGAATTGATTTATCAGTTTAGCGTTCAGGCAGTTGATTATTTATTTAAGCAAGGATGTGAGTTGGTAATTGTTGCCTGCAATACTGTTTCAGCTGAAGCTTTAAAAAAATTACAACAAGAATGGTTGCCTAAAAACTATCCCGAAAAGCGAGTACTAGGGGTAATTAGGCCAGTGGTTGAACAAGCAGTAAAAGAATCTAAAAATAATCGGATTGGAGTTGTTGGTACAAGGGGAACAATTGATTCTGGAGCTTATGAAAGAGAATTAGTAAGTCAAAATTCAAGAGTAAAAGTTTTTTCTCAAGCCTGTCCGATATTAGTACCATTAATTGAAGAAGGTTGGCTAAAACGTCACGAGACAATTAAAATTATACGAGGTTATCTAAGGCCATTAAAAAATAAAAAAATTGATACTTTAATACTTGGTTGCACTCATTATCCGATATTAGAGAAAATTTTTAAAAATATTTGCGGCAAAAAGATTAAGGTAATTGATTCAGCTGAGATTGTAGCACTGAAGTTAAAAGATTATTTATCAAGGCATCCTGAAATTGAATCTAAATTAATCCAAGGAGATAATCATAGATTTCTAGTAACAGATTTAACGGAAGTTTCTAAAAATATTTTTAGAGATTGGTTTGGTGGTAATTTTGGATTAGAAAAAGTTGAATTGGAATAATTTTTTAATAAAAAAGTCCCCCAAGGTATTATTTTGGGGGATTATTGTGTTTTGGTTAGCGTGGTAGTGATTAGATTGTGAACTTGGGATTGGCTTTCTTGGGCGGCAAACTTAATAGCATTGGCAATTGCCTTAGCATTACTACGGCCATGACAGATCACCATTCCAGGTGTTCCAAGTAAAGCAGCTCCACCAACTTCTTCGTAGCTAATTTTTCTTTTAATCTCCTGATAGGTAATGTAAAGCAGCGGCATTGCCATAACAATTAGCAACCAGACAGCTGGCATACTAATATAGGCTAGCAGGCGTCTTGTAAAACTGGGAAAGGTTGGCTTGCTAAAAAGCCTTTTGAATTCTTTTTTGCCGATGATTTTTAGCATTTCAATTATGCCTTCACCGGTTTTGAGAATAAGGTTTCCATCCCAGCCTTCACAGACTGCAACATCGACTTTGCCGAAAAACAAATCTCTGGCTTCGACATTACCGATGAAGTTTAAAGGCGATTGAGCTAAAAGAGTGTGGGCATCTTTTAGTATTTGATCACCTTTGCTGCTTTCTTGACCAATATTGATCAAACCAATTTTTGGGTTTTCAATACCCATTACTTCTTGAGCATAAATTGCTCCCATTTGAGCGTTGTGAACTAGGTTGATTACGCTTCTAGCCTCGAGGTTAGCACCAGCATCAACTAAAAGCCAAAGGCCGTTAAGATGTGGCATTTTTACCCCAATAGCAGGACGAAGGTCCAAACCTTCTGTTTTTGGAGCTAAAAGCATTTTACCCCAGATTACCATAGCCTTGGTTTCGCCTGCAGAAACAAAAGCGTTGAAATTTTCGGTTTTGACACCGTAAACTCCTAGAGCAATTGAACTGCGACGTTTTTTTCTTATCTGATTTAAATCATCACCCATGGCAATGGTTTGGCTACATTCTTGGCAAGTGATACCAAAAGTATCTTTTTGTCTAAACTTGGATATTGATTCGGAAGACCCAAGTACGACAATTTGTTGGGGAAGTGCCCAACCTTTTTTTATAGCCAGGAAAATTCCTTTGGTTACAACTTTTGGTGCATGGTCGCCACCATCCAGGTCAACAGCAATTTTGATAGATTCACTGTCCAACTAAAACACCTCCTTTCGGATTTTAATTTAGAGAACAAACTAATTTAAAGCTTAACAAAAAAGAGCCTAATCATCAAGTGGCTCTTTTTTGATTTATATTATTTACAAATTCTTTTTAAAGCAGTAATAAAGGCACCGGTTCGTAAATCAGTTTTATGATTTTTTGCAGTTTGACATATTTCATCATATGCATCAATCATTATTTTTTTTAGTTTTTTTCTAACTTCAGATTTACTCCATTTTTGTTTTTTTATATTTTGTAACCATTCAAAATAAGAAACAGTTACGCCACCGGCATTAGCCAATACGTCAGGAATAACAATTTTTTGACTACCAAATAATTCACAATCAGCATCAGGAGTAATTGGCCCGTTAGCTAGTTCTAAAATTATTTTAGCTTTTACTTTATTAACATTCTCTTTAGTTATTTGGTTTTCTAAAGCAGCAAGTACTAAAATATCACAAGGTAGTTCAACAATTTTTTGTGGGGAAACATGGTAGTGATCTTGGCAATTACAATTATTTTTATGGCATTCACAAATATCAACCCGACCTTTGGATTTTTTTATTTTTTCAATCGTATGAAAATCAAATCCTTTTGTGCTTGAATCAACTACTGTAGTTTGAGAATCAGACACAGCTACAATTTTAAAACCAGCATGATAGAGTAGGTGGACTATATTAGAGCCAGCATTACCAAAACCTTGAATAGCTACTTTGGTTTCTTTTGGCTTTATTTTTAATTTTTTTACTACTTGTTGGAGAACAAAAAATCCGCCATCAGCAGTAGCAGTGGCACGACCTAATGAGCCTCCGTTTTTTAAAGATTTACCAGTAATTACACCAAGTTGTTTTTTACCAGTTAATTTTGAATATTCATCTACCATCCAGTCCATTATTTGAGAGTTAGTATTAACGTCAGGAGCTGGTACATCCTTTTTAGGGCCGAGATATTTATAAAAAGCTTTAATGTAACCTCGGGAAAGTTTTTCTAGTTCATTTTGGCTTAATTTTTTAGGGTTTACTATAATTCCACCCTTACCGCCACCCATTGGAATATTGACCGCTGCAGTCTTAATAGTCATCCAAAAAGAAAGAGCTTTAACTTCATTTAGATCAACTTGTTGATGAAATCTAATCCCGCCTTTAAAAGGTCCTCGAACGTCATTGTATTGAACTCTAAAAGCTTTGAATTTTTTTGTTTTTTTGTTATCCATAATAACTGGAATTTCAGCTTTTAAAATTCTTTTTGGTTTGTAAAGAATTTTAACTTTAGTACCCAAATCTAGAGCTTTGGCGGCTCCGTCTAATTGGGTCATTGCATTTTCAAAAGGGTTTTGCATAATAAGTATTTATTTTCATTTTTTAACATATAAATAGATGTTGCTTGATCTTTTATCTTCTGGTTTTAGATCGATTATTTTTTCTGGATTCCAGGTTGGTAGTTTAAATCCATAACAAATTACTTTACTGCCTGCTTTAAGTTCTTTTTCTAGTTTTTTTTCAACTTTTGGCATAACGCTATCGATTAAAAAACAAAAAACAGCACTAGCATCGCTGATATTTTGATGATAAAAATCTTTATATAGCAATTTAGCTTTGCTTTTATGGCGGAGTAGATTTAACTTAGCTTGAAAAAAAACATAAGGCGAGATTTCAAAACCAGTAGCTTTGGCGCCTCTTTTTTCAGCTTCTATTACAAATCTAGCATCACCACAACCAAGATCATAAAATTTTTTGCCTGGTTTGAGATTAAAAAGATCCATTATTATTTTGACATTTTTTTGTGGTGTAGGAGCAAAAGGAACTTTCGTAAAAAAAATAGCAATGGCACTAAGGCCAATCATTAAAGAAATTAACAAACAAAAAAATGCCACTACTAAAACAAATATGTTTAAAACTGTAATTAGCATTTATCTAAGGCCAATTTTAACCCTAACTTCTTTTATAGTTTGAGTAGCAACTTTTTTTGCCTTAGTTGCTCCTTTCGATAATATTTTTTCAATTTGTTTATCGCTTATCTTTTCTTTAGTTTTTCTGAATTCATTAAAATAACTTGCAACGTCAGTGCTTAGCTGATCTTTTAAGTCAGAGTATCTTAAGTTTCCTGATTGTTGATCTGTAAAAAATTTATCGCAAACTTCTTTACTGCTGAATATTTTTAATAAGTCTAAAAGATTTTGTGCGCCAAGACCATTACCGTCTCCGGTGTCTGTTACTGCTTTAGAAAGTTTTTTAGCAATAATTTCTGGTTGGTCATCTATGTAAATACAGTGTCCGTCACCAAGACTTTTTGACATTTTTTTGTCTGGAGCAAGTAGGCTCATTATTTTTGGGGTTTGAGTGTGAAGAGTTTTTGGTTCAGGAAAAATTTTGCCAAATCGATTATTAAAAAATTTAGCAATTTGTCTGGTTAACTCAACATGTTGATCTTGATCTTGGCCGACTGGTACAACATTTGCTTTGTACATTAAAATATCCGCGGCTTGTAAAACCGGGTAGCTAAATAGCCCGACGTTAATATTTTCTTTTTGTCGGGAAGCCTTATCTTTATACTGCGTCATCCTTTCTAAATAGGCTATTGGTGTAACACAGCTAAAAACCCATGCAAGCTCCATGTGTTCTGAAATTTCTGATTGAACAAAAATGGTACATTTTTTAGGATCGAGTCCAGCAGCAATAAAATCTTTTGCTAAATTCTTAATTTGTTGTTGTTTTTCTTTTGGATCATAATTTTCAGTAATAGAGTGGTAGTCGGCAATAAAAAAATAACATTCGTATTTATTTTGAAGTTCAACGAAGTTTTTTAAGGCACCTAAATAGTTGCCAATATGTAGTTTTCCTGTCGGCTGAATGCCGGATAAAATTATTTCTTTTGCCATATTATGTTATTAATTATACAGCTTTTTAATATGATAATCAATGATTTATAAAAATTGGAGGGGAGTCTCTTTTTGAGATTTTCTCCCCTCCGTTAACAGCGGCCTCCAGCCTAATTGGCTTTTTCAGCCAGGTTTTTCCGCCCTTCACTACAGTTAGGGTTGACGCAGCAGGCAACAGTGCCTTTACGTCTGGTGCTGCCAAATCCAGCACCTCCTACTATACCTTCTTTGGTACCTGTCATTTGTTCGCGACATGCAAAACATACGCCAGTTTGTGCTACAGGATTACCTTGTCCGAATCCGGCCATGATGAACCTCCTTAGTTTTGAGTTTTGGCAATTTTTGCCAGTATTGGTTAAACAAAAAACCTTCCATCTCTTAGGTGTATCTAAAATAATACACATAAGGGACGGAAGGTCTTAACCTTTCGCAGTACCACCCTTGTTATCAAAAAAATCCCAGTCAGCAGGGATTATTGATCACTTTACTGACTCAGCCCTTTTGAGATCCTTCGTTATACTCAGGATGACAAAAACGACATCAGTTAGCCCATGATTACGGGGGCGTCCGAGCTTTCACTAATGCAAAAGCCACCCTGCCTGCCGGTAAGCAGGCTCAGTGTGCCCAATCCCGCAAATGCGGGACACACTTCATTGGTTTTATAGTTTTAAAAGATGTAAATAGTATAGCAGATTTATAAAAATTGTCAAGTTTTTAGTTTAAGTCTTTTTTTGAATTTTTATTGATTCATCAATAATAAGCCTAAATATTTTTTTTATAAAGCTAGAGTTTAAGTTTATTTTTTTACCGCTTGCAATAACTTTTTTGAATATTTGTTTTTCGCGTTTATTATCTTTTATTTTTTGGCCCGACTTATCTTTTATTTTTTTAATTTCTAAAACAGTTTTATTTCTTATCCCAATAAGCTTAATAATTTGACTATCAATTTTATCTATTTTTTCTCTGAGTTTTTTAAATTCACCGTTTGGCATAAATTAGACTTGGATGATAACTGGTAAAACCATTGGTCGACGTTGGGTTTTTTGGTATAGAAATTTTCCAATTTCATTTCTGATTTTATCTTTATAATAATTTTCGTCAATTCCTCCTTTTAGAGTACCCTTGAATATTTTTCTGGCTTTTTGTCTAGTCTCTTCAACTAATTTTTTGTTTTCTTTCATATAAATAAATCCGCGAGATATTAAATCTGGGTTTTGAACAAGTTTACCTTTCTTTTTATCAACGGTAACTATTACAACAATCATGCCATCGTCTGCCATAACTTGACGGTCACGTAAGACAACTTGTGAAACGTCACCAACACCTAAACCGTCTACAAATACATAATCAGTAACAACCATTTGATTAGTTAGACGTCCGCCTTTTTTATCAAATTCTATAATTTGACCATTGTCGGCAATTAGGATTTTATTTTTATCAAAACCAATACTTTCTGCTACTTTTCCAGCTTCGCGTAGCAGATAATGGTTGGCATAAATCGGAATCAAGTAAGTTGGTTTAACTTCTTTTAATAAAATTTTAATATCTTCTATTTTTCCATGGCCACCAGCATGGACATCCATAATTTCTTTGTGAATTACATTAGCACCTTGTCGGTAAAGATTATCTTTGAGGTTTTGAATAGTTCTTTCATTACCAGGGATAACAGATGAAGAAAAAACAACAGTGTCTTTTGGTTCTATTTTAATATAGCGATGTTCTCCGTTAGCAATACGTGAAAGTACTGCTCGACCTTCTCCTTGGGATCCAGTGCAAATAATTACACTTTTATTTCTAGGATAGTCATCTATTTTAGATATATCGACTAAAGTATTTTTTTTGGCTTTAATGAATCCAAATTGTTTACCAATTTCAACATTAGCTTTCATACTATAGCCGTCAATAGCAACTTTTTTTCCATTTTTTTCAGAAATTTTAATTACTTGGCCAATCCTTTCAAGCATGCTTGAAAAAGTTCCAAAAATGACTCTGCCTTGAGATTTCCTAATTATTTCTTCGATATTTTTATAAACTTCTTTTTCAGAACCTTGATGGCCTTCTTGAGTAGAGCCTAGGCTTTCCATCATTAAAATTGAAGGTTTATTTTTAGTTTTCCATTTTGCTAAATGTTTAAGATTAGTTTTAGGTCCTTCAACTGGGTCTAAATCATATCGCCAATCACCAGGATGAATTATATTACCACAAGGGGTTTCAATAATTACGCCGACTGAATCTTTTATACTATGGGTTACTTGAAAAAAATTAATTTTAAACCTTCCAAGTTTAATAGGTTTTTTTAAATTTTTGATTTCTAATATTTTAGGGGTAAATTTTTGGTGGTGATTTTCTATTTGTTTTTTTAATAAAGCAATAGTCATTGGTGCGGCCACTACTAGGGGGTTTCCTAGCTGAGGTAGTAGATGAGGAGCAGCACCTATATGGTCAAGATGACCATGAGTGATTATAACACCCCGAATATTTTGTTCTTTGCCTTTTAATGACGTAATATTTGGGATAATGTAGTCAATACCATGCATGTCTTCTTCTGGAAATTGGTTTCCCATATCAACAATTACAATATCTTTACCATATTCAAAAACAGTCATGTTTCTACCAACTTCTTCTAAGCCTCCCAGAGCATAAATTTTTAGCTTATCGTTTTGATAATGTTTAGTTCTGGTTGATTTTTTTGATTGATTTTTTCTAGATTCTTTTTTAGCCTTTGAATTTTTGGTAGTTTGATTAGTCGTTGATCTGTAATTTTTTGGCTTTCTAGCGGTGGATTTAGATTTTGTAGAAGTGTGTGATCTTTTTTTAGATTTTTTCATAAATAAATAAGTAGAAGCATTATTAACTAACAGTCTTTTAAAAGACAGCTAGCTATTGCTAGAGGATTTAAGAAGTTTTACCGAGTCAGTAAAACTTATTGAATGTTATCAATTGATCCTTGCCAGCGACGTTTAGTTTTTATGTACCAATCTTCAATATTATTGAAGCGGTCGGCAGGGACAATTATACGATCAATGTAAATACCCTTTATTTTTTTATCTACAACGTAAGTATAAGTAGGGTTGTGCAAAAAAATAGCTGGTATTTCACTGGTTAAAATATCATAAAATCTTTGATAAAGTTCTTTTTGTTTTTCTGGATCAGATGTTGTTTTAGCATCTTCTAAAAATTTATCAACATTACGATTAGCTAACATTGAGAGATTAAGCCCTGGGTCTTGAATTTGAGAAGAATGCCAGAATGGGTATGGGTCAGGATTTGATCCAACAATAATGCCAAATAATAAAATTTCATAATTTCGAGGCTTGATAACCTCACGGCTTATTTTACTACCCTCGACAATATTTAAATTTACCTTAACACCTATAGTTTCCCATGATTCTTTAATTAATTCAGCGGCTTTGGTGTTTTCTGGTTGATTAACCGTGGTTAAAGTAACTTCTAAAATTTGATCGTCTTTTTGGCGATAAAAAGATTGTTTTAGTGTTTTTGTATCTTCAGTTTCTTGTTCGGCTAGATTTTTAGTAGTGGTTGATGTGTCTTCATGTTCTTCTGTTTGATTTTCTTCCTGGTTTATTTCTTCTTTTTGTGATTCAGAATCTTGTTTATCTTCTTCTTGATTTTGGATTTCTTTTTCTAACTTTTTTTGAATAAATTCGTCATATTGTTCTGGAGTAATTTGTTTCCAGCCTAATTCATCTAGTAGTTGATTAGCTTGATCAATGTCAAAATTAATTTTTTTACTTGGATCTTGATATATTTCTGTTGGTAGAATTGGCCCGTCAATTATTTCACCTTCAAGTTGCAAAGCTTCTGTTAAAATATTTGATTTATCAATGGATAAAGCTAGGGCTTTTCTGATACTTTTACTTTTTAAAACCTCATTTGCTTTTTGGTTGAAAAATATTGCAGTATATTGTGGTAAATAAAAAGAATAGTAATTAACTTTTTTACGAGCGTTAAGCTCTGATTTTAAATCTTTGGGTAAAAAACTAATTCCTTCAGTCGAATGATTTTTTAAAGCCTGTACTCCAGTTTCAAAATCTGGATAAAATTTGAAATTAATTTCTTGAATATAAGGTTTAGGACCATAGTAGTCAGGATTAGGAATTAAAGTATATGATTTAATATTTCCAAGCCTGTCTTTGGCTAATGATCTAAACTTCCAGGGTCCACTTCCGATTGGTTTTAGGTTATATTCAGTAAGGTTAGCATTTATTGGAGGAATGTCGCCCCAAATATGTTCTGGTAAAATACCAACGGTTAGAACTTCTAAAAATGCTGGGTAAGCTTCGGGAAGGATGAATTTAATAGTTTTTTCATCAATTTTTTCAATTTCTACTCCACGAAAACTAATTAAAAGAGGACTTTTAAAATCAGGATCCTTAATACTTTGAAAAGTAAACAATAGATCGTCAATTGTTAGGGGTGTACCATCGTGCCATTTAAGATTGTCTTTTATTGTAAAAGTGTATGATGTTTGATCAGCACTTTGTTCCCAGCTACTTGCAAGATCTGGTACTAACTGTAGGTTGCTGTCGTATTTTAGTAGGCCAGAAAAGATTAGACGAGATATATCTGAGTCGACATCGTTAGTTTGAGAAAGAATTGGATTAATATATTGAGGAGCGCCAATTAAGCCCTCGGTGTATTCTCCACCAAATGTAGGGGTGGGAATAAAATTTCTTAGGTAGAAATTGCAACCGATAATAATTATACAAATTAGTACTAATCCTGTTAGGCCTAAAACAATTTTTCTCTGTTTGGAATTTAAAGTTTTACCAAAATGTTTAATTTGTTTGAAGGAAGGAATTTTTTTTGTATTTAAAGAATGAACCAGTTTTTTGTCTAGCTCCTTTTTTTGATCTAAATCTTTTTTTATTTTTGGGTCTAGTTCATCTTCCTGAGCGTTTTGGCCAAGGGATGCACTACCTTTTTTTGAGGTAATAAATTTTTTTAACACAAAAAAGAGTTATTTTATTTTTTGAGTAGTAAAATTAAAATAGGACGTTTATTAACGCCGTACCAAGAAATATAATAGAGAGAATAATGGTAAGAGTAAATAATCCTTTTTCTAATCCGCGTTTAGTTCGATATACATTGTCGCTGCCACCAAAGGCTGATCCAATACCAGAACCTCGGTTTTGCATTAAAACAACAATAATCAGGAGAATTGCAGTTGTGATTTGTATAATGTCTATAATCATATATTTATAACAGTTGAAGTGTAGCAAAAATCAGGCTAAATGTCAATTATTATATGTTTTGTCGGTGATGGTTTTTTTAAGTTTAAAAACGTTTTTACCGCTAACTTTCATTTTTTTCTTTTTTTTACGGTCTTTTTTATTTAATTCTTTATTTATTTCTTGTTCTATTTGGTCTAAATTTTTCATTTTTCTTTTTAGTATTTACTAATTTTATGGTATAATATATTTGATTTTATGTATAGTCAAGATTCGTTTTTCGAGAAGCCAAAATCTTTAGAAAAAAAACCCGATTCTGCAAAAAAGTGGTATCAGAAATGGTGGGGAATATTAACTATTCTTTTTATTGGGTTAATTTTAATTATTACAATTGCAATTGGTTTTTATACTTTGAGAGTTGTCACATTATTAAAGTCAGGCGAATTAACTCCTTATGAGCTTTTTGGTGGTAGCTATACTGATAGTGGTGTAAGTTTAGCTGAATCTTTAATAAAAGAAGATAGTCCGACTATAGGGCCTAATGATGCAAAAGTAGTTATTGTTGAATTTGGTGATTTTAGGTGCCCTGTTTGCAGACAAGCTCAACCAGTTGTTGATGAAATATTAAATCAATACAGTAAGGATGTTTTATTTGTTTGGCGAGATTTTTTAACAATTGAAGAACAAGATACAGAAACATTATTGGCTATTTTAGCTGGACGCTGTGCAAGTAAACAAGGTAAATTTTGGCAGATGTCAGAAAAAATATTTTCTCATGAAGATTTATTGTCTGAAGTTGATTTAAAAACTTATGCAGTTCAAATAGGTTTGAATAGTTTGGAATTTAATCAGTGTCTTCGTGCTCCTGATAACTTAAATTTAATTAAAGAAGATTTAGTTGAGGCCTATCAGTTTGGAATTGCCGGTACCCCGACATTTATAATAAATGACCATAAGGTATCAGGTGCTCTTCCTTTAGAAGATTTTAGAGAAATTATAAATTTTGAATTAAATAAAAAAAGATGAAACCTAGATTAAAATTTTATTTTTTATTTTTTTGTCTTTTATTTTTGTTTTTTTGCAGTATTCAGTTTTCTTTAGCAGTAGAAACCAAAAAACCTACTTTGCAAATAAATATTGGCAGTTATCTTACTTCGGACAGCTTTCAGCCTTATTCTGGAGGAGATGCTAAAATTGAATGGGCAAGCCAGTATATCGCAGCAGTTTATAAATTTGGAGTTGGCTTGGCAGTAATACTTGCGGTGGTAATGATAATGGTAGGTGGTTTCATTTGGCTGATGTCTGCTGGTAGTCCTGATAAAGTTGGCAAGGCAAAAGAATTTATAACTTCAGCAATGACAGGGCTTTTACTTGCCTTGTTTTCTTTTTTAATTTTACAAACAGTCAATCCTGAATTACTTAGTTTAGATGGTTTTAACACTGGTCTTCCTAATGTGCCAGCTGGAGGTGGTGGAGGTACTGGAGGTGGAGGCGCTGGCGGTGGAGTCCCAACTGGCGATATCTCAGATTTTGATCCAGAAGCCTTAGTTTTAGCTGATAAATATGTTGATGATTATGGAGCTCAAAGGACTTCTGCTATTAGATATGATGGTACTCGTCATGATCCACGTGAACCAGGATATGTAGGTAATGTGGCGGATTTTCATTATGATCCTGATCCTAACAATCCTTTGACTTCTCATATTCTTAATAGTGCTGTAGAAGTAGAGTCATTAAGTTGGGGTACTGCTTATCATCAACCAGATGGTTCAGTTTGGGTTAAAGAACCAGGAGGATCAACTGGTTATCATTGGCATGCTGAATTTCCGGCAGATGGCTGGGAGTGGCAACCAGTGAGATATTAGTATTTATATAATAAATTATAAAGTTATTTTACAATTTATTGTTATTAATAAAATATGTTTAAGTTTAAAATATTTATAGTAATTTGTTTTTTGTTTTTATTAACACCTGCTTTGGTTTTTGCAGAGGATTTTACGTTGCAAGTAAATATTCCAGGTAGTAGTTTTAATTTCAGCACTCCAAATTGTTCTGGTGATAGTTGTAATTTAGGTTGGATTAGTAAATATATTGCTATGATATACAAGTTTGGAGTTGGATTAGCAATAATGTTAGCGGTGGTAATGATAATGGTAGGTGGTTTTATATGGCTGATGTCTGCTGGCAGTCCTGACAAAGTTGGCAAGGCAAAAGAATTTATAACTTCAGCAATGACAGGGCTTTTACTTGCCTTGTTTTCTTTTTTAATTTTACAAACAGTTAATCCTGAATTGATTAGTGGTACGGGCAGAGTTAATCTTCCTACTAGTTCTACTTCTTCATCTGGTACTGAACCTAGTGGAGGTTCGGGTGATTCGGGAGGTGCTGACATTCCTGAACCTGTAGAAATAGATCCTGGAGATGATGTAGAAGATTTAGTAGGAGGAGATATTGGTAATATGGATCTTAGTAGTTTATATGCAGATAATTTAGAAGAAATTGAAGCTGAATTAAGGGATATTCCATATTTAGAAGAGCCAGATATTGAAAGTTTAATGGCAACTGCTGAATCCTCTGCTGAATATGCCTACTATAGCATGCTAAACCAAGCTCAACAGCAGTCAGAACGAGATGGTACTAGCATAATTGCTTTTCCTGGACCCTTGTTAAGTCCTGATGAAGCCGAATCAAATCCTTTAGTGGATCAGTTGCTTACCAGTGAAGGTTATGATGTTTCAATTACTGATTCAGGAATTTCAGTCAACGGTGAACCATATCAAGGCATTAGTGTTCAAACACAAGATCTTAGTTTGTTTGGTCCTGGCACGGGTCCTTTTGTCTCTCTTTTTACATTTACTAAGTAACATATTTGACATAAAAGTAAAACAGGTATATACTTTATCCTTAGTTTACCCTGTTTAGAGATTTTATAGATATTATAGTTTCTAAACATCGTTAATTTCTAACGGGGTTAATAAGTATTATGCCTGTTTTTTAGTCTCGCGCATTATTGCAACGATTGGCATAGAGAGACAAAGATAAAAACTTTATGTTCAAAAAAATAACAGTAAAGGGCGCTCGAGTCCACAATTTAAAAAATATTGATATCGAAATTCCTCGAGAAAAATTAATTGTTTTTACTGGAATTTCAGGTTCAGGTAAATCATCTTTAGCTTTTGATACAATTTATGCTGAGGGCCAACGCCGTTATGTAGAATCACTGTCGACTTATGCTCGACAGTTTTTAGGTTTAATGGATAAACCTGAAGTTGATTCTATTGAAGGACTTTCACCAGCAATTTCAATTGATCAGCGTTCGGCTTCTACTAATCCGCGTTCTACTGTTGGAACAGTAACTGAAATTTATGATTATTTGCGATTAGTTTTTTCTAGAATTGGACATGTCCATTGTCCTAAGTGTGGCCAGGAATTATTTCAACAAACCTCAAGCCAGATTATTAATAAAATTATTAGCCAAGTAAAAGATAATCAAGAAATTACTGTTTTAGCCCCGGTAATAATTGATCAAAAAGGGATTCAAACTAAAACAATTCAAGAGGTTAAGAGTTCTGGTTTTAAACAAATTAGAATTAATCAGGAAATAAAAAACATTGATCAGATTGATTCTCAGGAGGTCGATAAAATTAAAGTTGAAATAGTGGTAGGTAAAGTTGTCTATGAAGCAGATGATAAAGAATACAGTAAAGAAGAGCTAAGAAGGTTTGTCGAGTTGGCGCTTGATTTAGGTAATGGCCAGATAAATGTATTGATAAACAAAAGTGAAGAGTTTTTTTCGCAACATTATACTTGTCAGGAATGTAATTTTAGTTTAACCAAACTTGAACCAAGAAATTTTTCTTTTAATTCGCCGGCAGGTGCTTGTTCTAAATGTTTAGGACTCGGTACTCGTTTGGAAGTTGATCCAGACTTAGTTATTCCAAATAAAAAATTAACTTTAGCTCAAGGGGCAATTAAACCATGGGCTAGAAATTTTTCGAACCAAAGTACTTATTGGCAGCTTTTACAGGCGGTTTCCAAAGAAAATAAATTTTCTCTAGATGATGCTGTGGCGGATTTAAGCCCTAAGGCTTTGAATATTGTTTTGAATGGTACTGGTGAAAAAAAATACGAGATTGGAAACGAAAAGATTAGTTTTGGCGGGGTGTTAAAGATTTTGGAAGAAAAACACCAGCAGACAACTTCTGATTATCTGCGTCAAGAAATTGAACAATACATGAGGGTTTTTGTTTGTCCTTATTGTGAAGGCAAGCGATTAAAACCAGTATTTTTATCAGTTACGGTGGGTGGTTTAAATATTTCAGAAATTACCTCCCAAACTATTGAAAGAGGTCTAGAATTTTTTATTCAGCTTTTGAAAAATAAAAAAGGAGAAATTAGCTTAACTGCAAAAGAACATAAAATTGCCGATCAGGCATTAAAAGAAATTGTTAATCATTTAGAATATTTAAATAATGTTGGATTGAGTTATTTAACTTTAGACAGACCCTCGGCTACTCTTTCGGGTGGTGAAGCCCAAAGAATTAGACTTGCTACACAACTTGGCCTTTCTTTAACGGGGGTAGTTTATATTTTAGATGAGCCTTCAATTGGATTGCATCAAAAAGACAACCAAAGATTAATCGACACCCTGAAGCATTTAAGGGATTTGGGAAATACAGTGATTGTAGTTGAACATGATGAAATGACAATGGAAGCAGCTGATGAAATTATTGATATTGGTCCTGGAGCAGGTGAAAGCGGTGGAAAAGTAGTTGCTCAAGGAACACCTGTTGAAATTAAGAAAAATAAAGATTCTTTAACTGGAAAATATTTATCTGGTAAGTATGAAATTCCAGAGCCAAAAAAATATCGTAAAGGCAACGGTAAATTTTTGGAAATTTTTGGGGCAAATGAATTTAATTTGAAAAATATTGACACTAAAATTCCTTTAGGCAAGTTTATTTGTTTAACTGGAGTTTCTGGTTCTGGAAAATCAACTTTAATGCTTGAGATTTTAGTTAAAGCTTTAGCAAAACATTTTTATCGAGCCAAAGATTTACCTGGAGAATATAAAGAAATAAAAGGTATTAAAAATATTGATAAGGTAATTGCTATTGATCAATCGCCAATTGGCAGAACTCCTCGAAGTAATCCGGCGACTTATACAGGAGTTTTTACTTATATTCGTGATTTATTTACAGATACTCAGGAAGCGAAAATCCGTGGCTATAAGGCAGGTAAGTTTAGTTTTAATGCTAAAGCTGGGAGATGCGAAAATTGTGCGGGGGATGGTTTAGTGAAAATTGAAATGCAATTTCTGCCTGATGTTTATGTTCAGTGTGAAGAATGCCACGGCCGACGTTATAAATCGGAAGTTTTAGAAGTACACTATCAAGGAAAAAATATCGCCGATATTCTGGAAATGTCAGTAGGCGAGGCAATGACTTTTTTTAGACGCCATCCAATTATTTATAATAAATTAAAAACTTTATACGATGTCGGGCTTGGTTATATTAAGCTTGGCCAAAGTGCAACTACACTTTCTGGCGGTGAAGCTCAAAGGGTAAAATTAGCAACTGAGCTTTCACGCAGATCAACTGGAAAAACTCTTTATATTTTAGATGAGCCAACAACTGGTTTACATTTTGAAGATATAAAACAGCTTTTGGGAGTTTTGAATAAATTAGTAGATAAAGGAAATACGGTTTTAATTATTGAACATAATTTAGATGTTATAAAATGTGCTGACTGGGTGATTGACTTAGGGCCAGAAGGTGGAGAAAAAGGCGGAGAGATTGTTGCTGCTGGTACTCCAAGAGATATTGTTAAAGTGAAAAAATCATATACTGGAAAATATCTTAAAGATGTTTTAAAATAGCGCCTTATAGTAATTTTTAGTAAATTATAATTGACTTGATTTAAAAAGGTGTTATTTTTTTTAACCTTGAAAAAAGCCTGATTTTATGGTAATTTATATTCATTATTACTATGACGAAATACAACCATAAAAAAATTGAATCAAAATGGCAGAAATACTGGGAAGCCAATAAGCTTTTTACTACTAAGGATGATTTTGACAAGGAAAAATATTATTGTTTAATTGAGTTTCCTTATCCTTCAGGAGATGGACTTCATGTAGGTCATCCCAGAAGTTATACAGCACTTGATATTTTAGCCCGAAAGCGAAGAATGCAAGGTTATAATGTGCTTTATCCAATTGGTTTTGATGCCTTTGGTTTGCCTTCTGAAAATTATGCCATTAAAACTGGTATTCATCCGGCAATAACAACTGAAAAAAATATTAAAACTTTTACTAAGCAGCTAAAATCGCTTGGTTTTTCTTTTGATTGGGATAGAGTAATAACTACAACTGATCCAAGATATTACAAATGGACCCAATGGATTTTTTTGAAAATGTATGAGCAAGGCCTTGCTTATAAAAATAAAATTCCAATTAACTGGTGTAAATCTTGCAAAATTGGATTGGCAAATGAAGAAGTGATAAATGGAAAATGTGAACGCTGTGGAGGTGAAGTTGAAAAACGTGAAAAAGAACAATGGATGTTAAAAATTACAAAATATGCTGATCGTTTAATTAATGATTTAGATAAAGTTGATTATTTAGAAAAAATAAAAGCCCAGCAAATAAATTGGATTGGTAGAAGCGAAGGTGTACAAATAAAATTTCAAATTTCAAATTCTGGATTTCAGATGGAAGTATATACTACAAGACCTGATACTCTTTTTGGAGCTACATTTATGGTTATTGCTCCAGAACATGAATTGGTTTCAAAAATTACTTCCAAGGATCAAAAATCTGAAGTTGAAAAATATGTTGAAAATGCAAAAAAGAAAAGTGATTTGGAAAGAACAGAACTATCAAAAGAAAAGACTGGCGTTTTTACCGGTAGTTACGCGATAAATCCAGTTAATCAGAAAAAAATTCCGATTTGGATTGCAGACTATGTGTTAGCAAGTTATGGAACTGGTGCAATTATGGCTGTACCGGCACATGATCAACGCGATTGGGATTTTGCCAAGAAGTATAATTTAGAAATTATAGAAGTAATTAGAGGCGGAGATATTACTGAATGCGCTTTTGAAGATATTGAAGAGGGAAAATTGGTTAATTCTGGCAAATTTGATGGAATGTTTGTACGGGAAGCAATTGTAAAGATTACTAAATGGCTTGAAGAAGAAGAATTGGGAAAGGCAACGGTTAACTACAAACTTAGGGATTGGGTTTTTTCACGTCAGCGTTATTGGGGTGAGCCAATTCCAATGGTTTATTGTGAAAATTGTAAAAAGACAGGAGCTTCAAAAGATGGCTGGGTACCTTTGCCTGAAAGTCAGTTGCCACTGGAATTACCGAAAGTAGAAAAATATGAACCAACTGACAGTGGTGAATCACCTTTGGCAACTATTACTGATTGGGTTAATACTAAATGTCCAGAATGTGGCACAGAGGCTAAACGCGAAACTGATACTATGCCTAATTGGGCAGGCAGTAATTGGTATTTTTTAAGATATATTGATCCTAAAAATGATAAAAAATTAGCGGATGATGAAAAGTTAGAATATTTTGCTCCGGTTGACTGGTATAACGGCGGAATGGAACACACAACTCTTCATTTGCTTTATTCTAGATTTGTTTATAAATTTCTCTATGATATTGGAGCAGTACCAAAGGGTTGTGGTAATGAACCATATTTAAAACGAACATCTCATGGTTTGATTTTAGGTGAGGGAGGTGAAAAAATGAGTAAATCGAGAGGAAATGTTGTTAATCCAGATGATGTAATTAAGGAAGTTGGTTGTGATACTTTCAGAGTATATGAAATGTTTATGGGTCCTTTTGATCAGGCAATTCCATGGGATACTAAAGGAGTAATTGGAGTTAGGAGATTTATTGAAAAAGTTTGGGGAATTTATAGTGGTCAGGTTGAATTAGTTGATGAGACTGATAAAGAATTAATTTCTTTAACACATAGAACTATTAAAAAAGTAAGTGAAGATATTGAAAGCCAAGATTATAATACAGCGGTTTCTGCAATGATGATTTTAGTAAATAAAATTTTGGAAATTAAAAAAATAGATAAATTTGTAGCCGAATCATTTTTGAAAATATTTTTTCCATTTGCTCCACATGTTTGCGAAGAACTTTGGAGTAATTTAGGGAACAAAGAATCAATTAGTAAGGAAAAATGGCCAGAGGTTGATGAGCAAAAGGCTAGGGTCCAGGAAGTTCAATTAATTATACAAGTAAACGGTAAAGTTCGTGATAAAATAAAAGTATCAGCTGACATTACTGAACAAATGGCTGAGAAAAAAGCTAAAGAAAGTGATAAGATATCTAAGTATTTGGAAGGACATGATGTAAAAAATGTTATTTTTGTACCGGGACGTTTAATCAATTTTGTAATTTAATTTTTTAATATGGAAATAGTCAGAGTTGAAGATGAATTAAAAGAGCATTGGGATAGTTTTGTAAAAAGCAATGCCGCTGATGGCGGGCTTTTGCAATCTTGGGCGTGGGGAGATTTTCAAAAGTCTTTAGATAATAGAGTTTTTCGCTTAGGAGTGATTAATGAAGAAGGTCAACTTCAAGCATCAGTAATGATTGTAAAATATGAATTACCTTTAGAATATAATTATATTTATTGTCCTCGTGGACCGGTAATTAATAATTTGAAAGTTCAAGATTTAAATTCACTTTTTGCCGAAATTAAAAAAATAGCTAAAGAAGAAAAAAGCTTTTTATTGCGAGTTGATCCACCTTGGGTATTAGGTAATGAAAATCGTTTAACAGATGTTGGTTTTAGAAAAGGTGAGAGTGAAATTCAACCTAAATGCAGTTTTATTATTGATATTACTAAAAGTGAAGAAGACTTATTAAAAGCAATGAAGCAAAAGACTCGTTATAATATTGGTTTAGCACAGCGTAAGGGTGTAAAAATTAGAATTAGCAGTGAAATGTCTGATATCGAAGCTTTTTGGCAGTTGGTAAAACAAACTTCTGAACGTGACGGTTTTCATCCTCACCCTAAAGAACATTACAAAAAAATGTTTGAGGTGTTTGCAAAAGATGAAACAATAAAATTGTTTATTGCTGAATATGACGGCAAGGTAGTAGCAGCTAATATGGTTTCTTTTTTTGGTAAGGTTTGCACATATTTGCATGGTGCATCTTCTAATCTTTATCGAGAAGTAATGGCACCTTACTTATTGCAGTGGAACACGATTTTAGAGGCTAAGAATCAGGAGTTTGAATATTATGATTTTGGTGGAGTTAATGGTGAGACTTTTTTAAATGAAAAGTGGAAAGGAATAACCCGTTTTAAATTAGGTTTTGATTCTAATATTAAACCAACTGAATATATAGGCAGTTTTGAAATGGTTTTGAATCCAGTTATTTATTCGGTTTATAAATTTGTTAAGCAAATTAGAGGTTAAAATTTTTTAAAAATGGGGGTTAAAGTATCTAGTTTTATTTCTAAATTTTATATTGGTTCAGGAATTCCTAAATCAGTTCTGGCTTTGTATTCAAATCGTATAATCCAGCAAGTTGCTGGTGGTTTACTCGGCTTGTTTTTGCCGATTTTTTTATTTGAAAAATTTCAGTCTATTAAAACGGTTTTATTTTTTTATCTTGCTAGTTACAGTATTTATATATTAATTGCTCCTTTTGGTGCACGCTTAGCTAGTAAAATTGGATTTAAAAAAGCTTTAACTTTAAGTGTTTTTGGTGGAACAATTTATTATACCTGTCTTAATTTTATTGATATAAATTTGTTAATTTTTTCAATAATAGGTTTAATGGCTCTTAATTTTGACCGCATGTTTTATTGGGTTCCTTATCATTCCGGATTTGTTAAGTTTACCGATAAAAAGACTCGAGGCAGAACTTTAGCAGTTTTGATTTCTTTGGTTTCCATTATTACAATATTTTTACCGGTAATTTCTGGTTTTGCCATTTCAAATTATGGTTTTAATTTTTTATTTATTTTTGTAATTTTGATTTATATTTCTTCAATGATTCCATTCTTTTTTATACCAAGGATTGATGAATTTTATAGTTTTAGTTATTGGCAAACTTGGAAGATTTTACTTCATAAACGTGATCGGCGGATTTTATTTACTTATATGTCGGATGGTGCGGAGAGTATTATAGGTACTGTGATTTGGCCGATATTTATATTTGAAGTTTTAAAGGGCAATTATCAAGCAGTTGGTCTTATCTCTTCTTTAATTATTTTATTTACCATTTTACTTAGGTTAATTATGGGTAAGTACACTGATAAATTTAATAAGAAAAAACTACTTCACTACGGAACAGTTTTATATTCAGCAGGTTGGTTGATAAAGATGTTTGTAAAGACTGGGTTTCATATTTTTATAGCTTCGACTTATCATAATTTTGCGTCGATTGCAATGCGAATGCCTTACGATGCTTTAATGTATGAGAAAGCAGCTGATGCTGGTCATTACGTTGATGAATATTCAGTTTTGAGAGAAATGTCTTTAAATTTAGGCCGAGTTTTTATAATCGGAGTAATACTTATTTTGTTTAATTATTTTAATTTACAATATACTTTTATTTTTGCAGCGATAGCAGCTTTGTTTATTAATTTAATTTAGTTATGCTAGTGGTTAAACCAGATAAACAAGGAATAAAAAAAGCAGTTAAAGTTTTAAAGAGCGGGGGAGTAATAGTTTATCCAACTGATACTGCTTATGCTTTGGGTGGAAGCTATGATTCATCTAAAGTAATAAAAAAAATTTTGAAAATAAAAAATAGGAAGGATGAAAAATTTACAATTATTGCTTCAAGTATTAATCAAGTTGAAAAATTTTTTAAATTTAATAAATATCAGAAAAAATTGGGAAAAAAATATTGGCCAGGACCATTTTCAATAGTAGTTTCGAAAAAATTTGCAGTTCGAGTACCAAAAAATGAAGTTTCTCGAAAATTGGCACGTTTAATAGGGTTGCCTTTAATTGCTACTTCGGCAAATTTAGCTGGAAAAGAAACTTTATACGAAAGTAAAGCCATAATTAAAGAGTTTAAAAATAAAAAACACCAGCCAGATTTAATAGTTGATGCTGGTGAGTTAAAAAAAATAAAAACCTCAACAGTTGTTAAGGTTTTTAAAGATAGTTTGGAAGTATTAAGAAGTGGTTCAGTAAAAATCTAGCGGGAACAGCCTAAAGATGACCAACTATGAGCTGGTGGGTATAAAGTATTGAAATTACCTATACATTTTGCACCTGGAGTAAATGAGCCGTAATTTGGTCGAGAGCCTTTTGGTACACAAAGGGCAGCTTGTTTGTATAAAACAGGTGACCCACCAATGTGTTTAGCTTGTATTTCAGAAACTCCATTACAAATCGCAGTATCGCCACATATAGGGCAACTAGCTAAACAGTTGCCGTCAATACTGTTAAAAATGCAAGGCTTAGGCATACTAATTATTTGAAATCCGGAGCCTAGGACAGCATTAACTGATATAGTCCAAGCTGCCGCTGCTGCAATAACTAATATTATTAATAAGCTAAGCCAAATATTTATTTTTTTATGCATAAGACCTTGGGTTATCATAAATGTTATAATTAGTTTATTAATTAAATTATACAAATAATATTAAATTAAATCAATGAATAATATTTTAAAGCAGGTAAAACTGATACTAAAAACTTATAATTTAACCCCTACTAGAAGCAAGGGGCAGAATTTTTTAATTAGTAATGAAATTATAGAAAAAATTATTAAAGTTTCTGAGATTAAAAAAGATGACGTGGTTTTAGAAGTTGGATCAGGACTTGGAATTTTAACTGAAGAATTAATTAAAAATTGTAATAAAGTTATTAGCGTTGAACTTGATAGAAAGATATTTGATTTTTTAAAACTAAAATTTGTTAGTAATAATAATTTAACATTGATAAATAAAGATATTTTGAGATTTAAACCAGAAGAAAATAAATTATTAAGCCAAAAATATAAAATTATTGCTAATTTACCTTATAATATAACTTCTTATTTTTTGAGAAGGTTTTTAACGCTTGATAATAGTCCAAGTGAAATGACTTTGTTATTGCAGAAAGAAGTAGCAGAAAGAATTTGTGCGAAAAAGGGAGAGATGAGTCTTTTAGCAGTTTCTGTTCAAGTATATGGAAATCCAAAGATTATTGAGATAGTAAAAAGGGAAAATTTTTATCCACAGCCAGAGGTAGATTCAGCAATTTTAAAAATTGGGAATATTAAAAATAAAAAACAGATTAAGCAGTTTTTAGAAATAAAAGAAGATAAGTTTTGGCGAATTGTTAAAATTGGTTTTTCTGCCAAAAGAAAACAATTACAAAATAATTTAGCAGCAGGGCTTAAAATTTCTTCAGATGAGGCTAAAAATGTCTTAAAAAAGGCAAATTTTAATCCAAAAATTAGAGCCCAAGAATTAAGTATAAAAGATTGGATAAAGCTTGCTAAATATTTTAATTTATAGTCTAATCTAGTTTGTATATTATTAACAAAAATCCTTGCCCAGTAGTAGGTTTTTTTGCTATAATATAGTTAAGTTTTTAAAGGAAAAAAATATTTAAATTTGAGGTTTTATTTTTAATAAAAACAAAATGGCCGGAAGGGGTAAAAAAACAGAAAAGTTTAATGTTTTAGAAGAAATTTATAATGAAAAGGGAAAAAAACAAAAGTCTAATGGAACAATTAAAGATTTTTTTGAGGATTCAAAAAAGGTTGAATGGTCTTTATCAGCGGCCATTCTTTTTTTAGGTTTAGCTGCTCTTTTTTTTGGTGTTTTTCAAATTAAATCAAAGATTAATCTAAGTTTATTGGCAGGGGGAAATACAGAAGAGCAAACTGAAAATATTAATGAATCTGATTTACTTGGTTTACAGAAAAGAGATTCAGATTTAGACGGACTTTCAGACTATGATGAGCTGTATCTTTATAAGTCAAGTCCTTATCTTCAAGATAGTGATTCAGATGGTGTAAAGGATTATGATGAAGTAAAAATGGGTGAAGATCCAAGCTGTCCATCTGGGCAAAATTGTTTTGCTAATTGGGGAACTGGAACTGACTCGGGTTATGATTTACCCGAAGCTGATGATTTGTTGTATGGCGGTGAATCAGTAATAGATTATGTTAGGACAAATATGATTAATATGGGGATGTCACCAACAGAGGTTAATCAATATAGTGATGCAGAAATATTAGAGGCGTATAGTCAAGCAGTTGAGCAAGTTAATACCAATACTTCCCAGCAACCAACTAATGAGATAACTATTAGTCAACAAATTGAGGATTTGACCCCTGAAGATATACGAGAGCTTTTAATTCAGGCTGGTGGTGATCCAAATGTAGTTAATTTGATTTCAGATAAAGAGTTAATGGATTTAGTTAAAGAGACAATGGCAGAGGAGGGTTTAAATACTGAAGATATTCAACGATATGATGAAAATTCTGATTTTCAATATATAGTATCTGACTCAGAAGATGGTTTAAAAATTGAAGATTTAACACCATATCAAATAAGGCAACTTATGATTCAGTCTGGTGGTGATCCGGAAATAGTTAATTTACTTTCAGATGAAGAATTAATGGATTTAGTTGAAGAAACATTAGCCGAAGAAAATAATTAAAAAAATGTTTAGATTTTTTGGAAAAATTACAACTAAAAAAGAATCAAGCAAAATGCTAAAACCGGCAAAAGGCTTTTTTATTTTTAAAAAGACAATTTCTGGAGTGGTAATTGCTTCTTTGGTTTTATCTTTAGTTTTACCTGGTATCTTATTTCCAGTTGAAGTAAAAGCTCAAGGCAATGGAGTTCCAATTGTATGGCAAATTGGTAAAAAGGCACTAGACTCTATTAAAAAGTTTACTAAACAAACAAAAAATAAAGTTCAAAAAGGTTTTAAAGGAGAATTAAAAGGTGATGAAGCTATAAATGAAAAAAATATAGCAAATGAAGAAAGACAAAATGTTTTAAGAAATTCAGTGGTGACAGCAGCAGCTGAAGGATTTAGCCATCTTTTAAATAGTTTTGCTTACGACTTAGCAAGTTGGTTGGCAAGTGGCGGTGAAGGTCAGGGTACAATGTTTTTTAATAAGAGTTTTAGTGAATATTTAACTGATACTCTTGATGCTTCGGCAGGTCAATTTTTAGAAACTTTTGGTGAAGGACTGGGGGGGCTAAACTTATGTGAATTATCTCCTTCTTTAAAAGTAAGAATTGGTTTAGGATTAGCTGAAACTAGCAGACCTTCTGCTCCAAACTGTAGCTTTACTGAAGCTTTGGATAATTGGCAAAATGTTAGCCTTGAAGATTTTAGCTATGTTTTTGACCCGGAATATAACGATATTGGTATTGCTTTTAGCGTTTTTGAAAAAAGTTGGCAGAAAAAATACAGTGAAACGGAAGCTGCCGAAAAGAACCGTGAAGAAGGTGATGGATTTAGATCTGTTGGTGAAAGAATCGCAAGTGGGATGTTAAACGATGGACCAATTAAAACTCCAGCTACAACTGTAAAAGAAGCGGCTAGTCAATTAGTAAAAACAGAGACTGGTTCTGATGGAGAAAAAAGTAAGGTTCAATATGGTAATATTTTTTACATTGCTATTGCCACTTTTGTTGATACTTTATTAGGTAAACTTTTTGAAAAAGTATTAAAAGAAGGTTTGGCTTCTGGTTCTGGTGATGACGATGACGATTGGTATAATTTACTTGGAATGATTCCTTCGGTTTCAATTCCTAATAGTGCAGCACCTGAAAGTGATTTATATTCTGGCCAGAGCGGAACAGCAGCATATTCAGGAAAGGATGCTGCTGAATTGAGATTTTTAGATTTTTTAACTACTAGTCAAAAAAATAGAGGAACTGCTTATGATATTTTAACTGAGCTGGTTACTTGCCCAGATCCTGAAAATCCAGGGCCAAATGAGTGTGTTATAAACGATAGAATGAGAATAGCAATTGAAAGAAAAATGACTTTAAAAGAAGCAGTGGCTAAAAAATATATAAATGGCGAGGCGCCTTTTGGTTTTATGGATTATGATGCTAATGCACTAGAAAGGGGAATTCCATATAGAACTATTACAATTTTACGGGCATATAGAGTAGTTCCAGTTGGCTGGGAGCTTGCTGCACAGATAGCTAATACTAATCATAAAGGTAAAATTTATAGCTTAAATGATTTAATGAATCTTTTTGATTCAGATAGCTATAGTTCACCAAAGGAAGCTCAGTTTAAAGGATTGGTTGATCCAAATTGGGTTTTGAAAGCCCCTCAACATTTTTGTACTGATTATGGTTATGGCCCAAAAATTGTTTATGATGATTTAGTTGACGGTGAAGATTCTAATGAAGATGGTGATTATTTAGATGCCGAAGATGTTCCAGCCAGTAGGCTGGTGGCTCGGGCTGAGTATTGTGCTGATTATGAATCTTGTATTGAGTTAAACGATGATGGTTCTTGTAAATATTATGGATATTGTAATGAAGACAGAAGAATTTGGGATTTACAAGGTTCAAATTGTCCTGAACAATTTGCTAGCTGTAAGATTTTCAGCGGACCTGGAAATCAAGTAGTTAGTTATTTATCAAATTCTTTAGATTATAATGGATGTAATATTGATAACGCAGGATGTGCTTGGTACTGCAATGATTATAATCCTTTTAATGATATTTGGACTTGTGTTAACGAAAAAGAAAATATTTTAAAACCTTGCACAGTTGTTTCCGGTTGTAGTGTTTCGGCAAATTGTGCAATAGAAGAAAGTGAATATTCTTGTTTTGATGAAAATTCTCAAGTTAATTTATATTTAACTACAGCTTGTAATGCAAATTCACAATGGTGGGACGATGATTCTAAAACTTGTATTGTAGGAGATGGCTGTATAATTAAAAATAATGAGGTTGCATGTGTAACCGACAGCTGTGCTGATTATGAAAATTTTATTGATGATAATAGTTTTGAATTAGCGCCAACAGTTTATAGTGATTTATCACGTGATTGGCTCGGTGATTTAGATTATTTTGAGCGGGTAAGCGGAAGCACTGAAAAAGTTTATCCAGATGGTGGAAGATATAGTATTAGATTTTTTAATTCGGGAACTTCTATTACAACTGATATAACTAATAAGGTTCCTTATAATTTAAACCCAGGGACATATAGGTTCTCCGGATGGATTTATAGTAATTTAAATGCAGGAAAAGTAAGGGTTGAAGTATTGGATGATACTACGGTAATAGAAGAAAAAGAATTTGATATTGATACTAGAAATGAATGGCAACCAGTAATTACCCCAGATTTTACAGGAACTAATCAAATTAATATTCGAATAATTTTTGAACCAGTAAATCCTGGAAGTCCAGTTAGTGGCGTTGCTTGGATTGATAATTTAAGGTTATCTGAAAGTTGTGCTTCAACACCGGCAACTTTAACTTTAGTTGGTGATTTAGAAAAAGATCAAAGTAAGCTTCATTTAGACAGAGATGCTAATACTTGTGATGCTAACGAAGCAGGTTGTTCTGAGTTTATTAGACTTCAACCAAATAATGGCACTAATTTAATTAAAAATTCCAGTTTTGAAAATTGGCCATCAACGGATGAAACTCCTATTGGTTGGCAAATGGGTGAGGCACATTCAAATGAACCAGATACAAACGTTGAAAGAATAACTGAAGATTGTCCTTTAGGTAATATTTGTTTAAAAATAAATGACGGTGATTCTATTGACCTTGGAACTGCTAGAGATTTTGAAACTGAAAATATTATTGGAATTAAACCAGAGACTACTTACCGAGTTTCTTTTTGGGCAAAATCAGATATGGATACCCAGGATCAATGGTATGTAGAATTTTTACATCAAAATAATCCTGATAGTTACTGTAGCATGAATGTTTCAAAAGATTGTAGTGGTCATGAGTTTGAATACGCAGTGGGGACGGGTAGTTTTTGTGATGATGGTGAACAATGTATTGGTGATTGGCAAAAGATTTTATTTAATGGTTCTAGATTTTTAAAATTAACTTATGAGTGGAAGAGGTTTGTATCTGAAACTGTAGTTACTAGAAGAGCAGATTTAGGGATCAAATTAAGTTTTGATAATAGAAAAGGTGGAGGAGCTAATAATAGACCTATTTATATAGATGGCATTCAGGTTGAGGAAGTTTCTTCGACTAATCCAGCATATTCAAATTATAGTGAATATGGAGAAAATAATTTAGTTTATTTAGAAAAACCACCAACTTATTTAGGTTGTAATGGTTATACAGAAACTAGACTGCCGGAAAATCCAATACCAGGAATTGATACTGAAGATGAGTGCCAAGGTGAAACTTTAGTTTGGCGTAATGGTGGATGCTATACAATTGATCCGGCTGAGTGTTTTAACTATGCTCCTGTCTGCCACGAAGACGAGGTTGGTTGTGAGCTTTATACTCCAATTGTTGGGGGTCAATCGATTCCAGGTGTAACTGTTTTGCAAGATTACTGTCCAGCTGAATGTGTAGGTTATGAAGCATATAAACAATCACCAACTGTTTTTGAAAGTCAAGAAGAATTAAATTATTTTATACCTTCTACTGCTTTACAGTGTAATGCCGGCGGTATTGGCTGTACAGAATTTACTAACCTGGATGAAGTTGCTAAAGGTGGTGAAGGTATTCAATATTATAAATATTTAAGGCAATGTGTTAAACCTCTTGAAACCGGTGTAAGTTGTTCTAATTTTTATACTTGGGAAGGTTCTGATGATACTGGTTTTCAATTGAGACTTTATAATTTACAGGAAAATACTACAAATGAATTAGAAAATCCTTTAGGTTCGCCAGCTGAGGCTATAGAATACGATAGTGATACACCGCCGGTGGGAGTTTGGCCTGAATATTGGTGTAATAATATGTATGACAACAACGGAGATGATCGTCCTGATTGTTGTGATGGTCCTGAAGATTTGGAAACTAATTTATTTTGTAAAGAATTTTATTCTGAAGACGGAGAAATTTATTATCGTATTTATGATAATACGATTGTTTGTTCTGATGATTGTTATCCATTAAGAAAAACAAGGTTTGGTGAACCTGATGCTTTGGCTCAGCAAAATTGTACTGATACAAATGGTCGTTGGGATAGTAGTTCTAGCGCGTGTATTTATAATGCAGTTCCTGATGAATCAATACTTTGTTCAGAGGCTGATGCCAACTGTCGTGAATATAAAGGCAATAATAGTGGAAATGTATTTGTAGCTTTTTGGGAAGATTTTGAATTAGGATCTTCTAATAAGTTTCATTTTGGAGAGATAAGCAGTGAGGCCTTAACTGTTGGAGGCCACTCTATAAAAGCCGAGCATACTGCTGATTCTATTGGAAATTATAATTATCGAGTAGTAACGACTTGGGGACAGTTAAATCCTAGTGGTACAGAGTGTTCGGAGTCTTTGCCTGAATGTAGTGACTCGGTTACTGTTGATTGTTATGATAGATCTTTAAACAAGTGCATAGGTGATGACTATAATGTCGGAGATAGTGAATGTTTAATAGATATAGGGGAGCAATTTTGTGGCTTAATGGACAATATTTTTATTCCTAATAAAACTTATATTTTATCATTTTGGGCTAAAAAGGCTGAAAATGCTGAATCCACTGCTTCTTTAGAGATTCAAGCAAGCTCTGCAGTTGATGGAGCAAGGGTTGGCCAGGTTGAAATTGATTCTGATTGGAAATATTATGTTGTAGGACCATTTAATACTTTTTCAGATTATATTAGAGACGGTTCTAGAATAAGATTTTTGGGTCCTGATACAACTAATAGTGATCCAGATGCTGTGCCAAGTTTTTATATTGACAATATCCAGCTTAAACAAGTTAGCAATTATGTTTATGTTGGCAAGAATTCTTGGAAAACACCGGAAAGTTGTGATACTAATCCGTGGTTTATTGAAGGCCCAGTTCCAGCACCACAGTATATGCTTGGCTGTGCTTCTTATTTTGATTCTTATGGCCGAAATCATAACTTAAAATCTTTTGATAATTTATGCAGGGAAGAAGCAGTTGGCTGTGAAGCCTTAATTGATACTTTTAATTCTTCTTCACCTTTTGCTGAAAATTTTAATGTTGATGACCCTTATGCAGATGTTAAAGTGCCTGCTGATGATGTAACTTATCTTGCCAATAGACCAGATTATCAATGTGGTTCCTTGTCTAAGGGTTGTACAGCTGTAGGTGTTCCAATTATGCAGTCTACTAGCCTGGGTGATAAAGTGGTTTCTTATTTAAATGCTTATGTGATAAATAATCCTGATCAATATAACTCTACTTTATGCAGTAGCGAAGAGGTGGGCTGTCAGGAATGGCAATCTGGCGATGGTTATTATTATTTTAAAGATCCAGGAACTAAAACTTGTGAATATCGTTTAGTTTCAGGGTCTATTGGTTCAGGCGGATTTAGCTGGGGTTGGTTTATTAAAGGTTCTTCTTCGACTGTTCCAGACTGTCCAATGATTCAGCCATCGGTTGGTGCAGCTCATCCTGATCCAGGCAAAGGCTTTACTGGTATTTGTCCGGGTGAATTTAATAGTTGTACTTTATTTGTTGATCCAGTAACTTTTGATGGCAAGAACTTATTATACAATGCTGATTTAGAAAGAGACACAGTGCTTGGTGGTGATTGTGGCGCTCCAGATGGTTGGTATGTTGATACCTGTGATGAAGGCCCTAATCATGAGTTTAGAGATAATATTACCCAAGAAGTAACATTAAAAGCTAATACTCTTTATACGCTTGGCGTAACTACAGGCGGTGATTTTTCTGCCAATGTAGGGGATTTTTGGTTTATGTTAAGCGATTGTCAAGGAGTAACTTCTTATGATAATTCAATGATTGAAGCAAATTCCTACTGTGTTGACGCTCAAGGCAGACAAACTGATGATTTTAAATCAGATGGAACTCCGGGTAGTGATGGAAGGAGAGATTTATGTAATGAAGCTACTGGGTACTGCCAAGGAGATGGAAATACAACTAGAAGTTGTTCTATTCCAAACTGGATAATGCTTCCTTCTTATAAAGAAGATGATAGGAATTCAAGCAGATTTTCTGGTTTTCCAGATGATCGAACAGGAATAGATTATTCCGCCAGATTTATGGTTCCGGTTGAACAAAATTGTAAATTGACTGTTATGATGGAAGAAAACGCTACTGCTTCTACAACTGATGCTATAGAAATTTTGGGTTGTAATGTTAATACTTACGAAAATAATCTAGGAGAATGTGACCCAGTGATTGATAATTATATAAAAGGGTTAGTTGATGAAATTAGCTTGGTTGAAACCGGTACTTATACTGTTTTGGAAAATTCAGTTGATAAGATGAGCTGTAATGGCGTAGTTAATATTCAAAATTATTGCGTACCTTTTAATAATCGAAGTAAAGTCAACTATAAAATTGGTGAAAATGATACTAGCTATTTGTATTTTGATGCTGATGTTAGTGATATTTTTATAAATGGCGGTATTCCTGTTTCTGACTGCGCCGGGGTATGCGATTCAAATGTTGTTTTAAGTGTTCGTCCAGACAGGGTTTGTGATAACTGGCTTTATTGTGAAAGTTATGCTGAAAAAGTTGACGAAAATGGTAATGTTAGAAATGTTTGTTTAAGCCTTGGCAGTTGCAGTTCACTTGATGAAAACGGTAATTGTAATGATCCTGATCCAAAGACTTTTTGGACTGAAGGCGATCCTTTGGTTGTAACAGATTATTATGAAGAACCTGAACATATTAAAAATTTAACTGGTTACAACGTTGCAGGTTTAAATTTAGGTGATGGTGAAATTGTGTATGGTTATTTACCTTTCCAAAATATGGAACAAGAAGGCAATTCAGGAAAATTAACCAATGGTAATTTTGAATCAATTTTTACTAGTGGCAGAGATCCTTTAGGTTGGAGCGAGTATACTTTTCCTGATACTTGTAGTGACGGCAGAGGCTGGATGCCTTATAAGTTTATTTCCCAAGTAAATCCCGAACAGGCATTTGAAGGTTCATTTTTACAGCTTAATACTTCTTATGATATTAAATCGTCTGGTGTTGATATAGAAAAAGGAGATTATTATTTAACTGGCTGGGTTAATACAACTGCTTTAAAAAATGATGAAAGTAAAGATGAAATTGGCGCTAAAATTTGCTATTTGGTTTGCGATTCAACTGGCAGTGCTTGTTTGCAAGAAGAACCAATATGTGAAGATGATTTAAAAATACCTGCTGGTAAAGATTGGACTTATTTCAACCATAAAATTAAAATTAATAATTCTGGAATACTTTATATAATTTTAAGCAATTATATTGAGGATGATGATGGTAATAGCCTTGATTTAAATTGTCGTGATTGTATTGGAAAGTGTGAAATTGGTGGTTCTTCTTGTAAGAGTGATGATGATTGCCTTCCAACAGTCTCTTGTATAGATAAAGTAGAAGACAAAACAACTAGTTGTAATATTTCTGGGTATTCAATGTTTGATGAGTTGAAATTAAATCCAATTTTAACAGTTTCTAAACATTACGAACAAGGAAACGATGCAAATATAATTACTGATTTTAAAGAAAGGACCTGCAGGCAGTATCCTGAAGCAGATTCTTTGGGTTGTGAATATTATAAGGAAAATGTTTTTATTAAGGGGCAATACGGATATTGTTTAACTGCTGACCCAGTTAATCGAAACCAGTGTATTCAATGGTGGCCAATTGATATGATTTTAGGTGATTTTGAAGAAGAGGAAATGCTTTATCAAATTCAAAGTCCACTTTATTATTGTGTTGAAAAAGATGAAAAAGCAGTATTTAATGACGATAATAAATTACTTGGACAATTTAATACTTTACCATCTAGTTTTTCAATAGATATGAATGACCAGAATGGTTATGCTGCTGACATGGTTGAATTTGAATTCCCAGATGATTACCGTCCAATGATTCGTTATCCTTATATTTCAAGAGTAAAAATGGAATACGATTTTAACCCTCATTATAATTTTATTACAACAAATAATAAAGAATTGGCAGCACATTTGTATGCTCCTTTTGATGCAAATTTTAATGCCTCAGGTTTTCAAGATCAATTACAGGGTATGCTAAGCAATTTACCCTTGATTGGTTTATTTGGTGGCATTTTTGATTTTAATGGTTTTAATTTTGTTACAGATTCATTGATTAATCCTCTTAGTACTTTTGAAAGTGAGATTATGGATAGAATTAATCCGTTAATTACTATAAATAATGAAACTTTTTTGGATATTAGTACAAAAGACAGTGAAAAGTTTGGACTTTTACCCATAACTTATTTTAATAGAATTGATTTACCTTTCTTTATAACTTTAGGGATAGCAATAATAGCAATAGCAATAACTAAAAATATAGAATTGGTTATAGCAGGCTTTGGCACAGTATATGAAATGTTAGCTGGTGCTTTACCATTTCAATATGTTGGTTTTTACCTTCATGGGGTTTTAGGTTTTAATGATTTTTTGGTTTCCACTAATGTAGCTCCATTAGCAGCTACTACTTTATCATCAGCGATTAATTTGACTGGTAGTATACCTAATATGTTGGTAAGTTTGATGAGTGTTTTTTCTGGATTTTTTGGTATATTTCAATCAGATTTTGATTTAGATGCAATTAGTACAGTTATGGATGGTTTGAGTAATGCAGGTGAGGATTTGGTAACTGCACAACAGATACAGGGTTGGTGGGGTGTTGCATTTGGACCATATTCAGTAGTTCAACCAATAACTGACCAAGATGATTTAGCTCATTATGCCCAGCTTTATGATCCTGTTGAAGATTTACCAGCAGATGTTTTAGGTGCTGCAGTTTCAATTTATTCTAATGCTACAGACGGAGGAGGATCAGGAGCTAAGGGTAGTTTTTTAGCTAGTGGTTTAGATGTTGAATATTGTAAAAAAATAGTAAAAGTTGTAAATGAGGATGGTTCAAATAAGGCTTGGACATCTCGAGTGTTCCCTGGTTCTGAATTTGTCTTGAATGAGCCTGACCCCGCCAGGAGCCGTAAAAATTATTTTCTTTATTATGATCCATTTGAATATGAAGAGTTTTCACAGGCGATTGATGAATGTAAAGGGGATTGTGTTATTATTCCACCATTTACTTCAGGCTGGTGTAATTATGCTATACTTCCCTCATTAAATATAAGTTGTAAATCTGATGGTGATTGTGCTCTTCACCCAGAATGTAATAAATATCAATCTTCTGATTATAGTCCTTTTGGTTCTATTGTTCCGCCTTCTAATGCTCAGTTTCCACCAAATTGGGATTCTCGAGAATCAGGTTATTTACAGCCATTGTTTTATGAACCGCCGTTAACTAGTTTAGCTGATCCATATCAGACTAGAATGGGTGAAAATCATAGTATTGAAAGTTTACAGCGTATATTTTTAAGAAATTACGGAGTTTGGGATTGGGATATTGGTGATCCTGATAAAGAAGCAGATGATAGTTACATAGAATATAAAGGCGCAGGATATAGCTGGGATGTTTTGGCTGATTGGGCTAATGAACCTGAACAAGATAGTTATTGTGATAACAATATTCGTCCACTTCATGCCAAACCAGGAAATGATTTAAATGATAATGAACTTTGTCGAGTCAGACCTGAAGTTTCAGATATTGTTATTAATGGGGAAGCTTACAGAAAAAATGATGAACCTGTAATAATTGGTTCCCCTGTTACAATTATTGGAAATGGTCAGATAAAATTAGATTTTACAGCCAAAGTTGACGGCAATCAACTGCCAATTGTTTCTTATGCTGTTGATTGGGGCGACGGGACAAAAGCTTCAACCTCGGGACTCTCACTTCGCGACAGGCCTAATATTGATAATCCTTTTACTTTGTTTCATTTTTATGATTTTTGGCAATTACAGCAATGCGCGGCTAACCCTGCTTGCGGTTCTTCTGTAACTTGCACAGCAGATGAATGCAACGTTAAGATTGGAATCAAGATTAAAGATAACTGGGGAGCTGAAACTTGTAATTTAGAAAATACTACAGATGTAGGTTGTAATGATGAAGCTAATAAATATATTTCTAGCGTAAATATAATTACTGTTGAGTCACCGGTGCTTTATTAAATATAGTTTATGAATAAAAAAACTAAATTAAAATTTAAAGCCAGAATAACTGGTGCTTTATTGGTGTTTTTAGTGTTGCCAATGGTTTTGAATTTGATTCCAGGGTTTCAGAATGTTCCATTTAATATTTTTAGGATTGATCCAGCATCGGCAAATCCGTTTACTGATGCATTAAGTAAAGTTGGTGATTCAGTTACCGGGGCGGTTACTGGGGCATTTGTTTCAATGGCTGAATATGTGGCAACTGGTATTTTAATGGTTATTGCTATGATTCTAACAGCAATAATCAAGCTTTTGGGTGGAATTATTTATCTTTTATTAAAGATAAACGGCATAATTATCGGCTATAATGGTTTTATTCATGCTTCTGTAGTTCAAAAGGGCTGGGTGTTAGTCCGTGATTTAGGAAACATGTTTTTTATCTTGATTATTTTGGCTATTGCTATTGCAACTATTTTAAGAGTTGAATCTTATAATATAAAAAAGTTGCTACCTAAAGTTATTATAATGGCGGTTTTAGTCAATTTCAGCTTGATGATTTGCGGCTTGATAATTGATTTTGCCCAAGTTATTCTAATGACCTTTTCAGCAAATATCGTTCAAAATAGCGAGGCATTTGTCGGTTTATTTAAATTTAGTGATATGATGAAGGCCGGAGCTGATGCTGCCTTTGAAGGTGTAAATACTACCCCGGCTGACTATTTAGATGTGGTAATAGCAGCAGCTTTTGCGATTATATTATTGGTTGTTGCTATTGTTGTTATATTTATAATGATGATGATATTTTTGATGAGGATAATAATGCTTTGGATTTTGATAGTGTTGTCGCCTCTTGCTTTTGTACTTTCTGCTTTCCCGCAAGGACAAAAATATGCCTCTCAATGGTGGGCAACTTTTGCTAAATACGTTATAGTTGGTCCGGTTTTGGCTTTTTTTCTTTGGCTTACCTTTGCAATTGTTTCACCGGGTACTGGGAGCATTAGCCATACTGAAATTTTACAGGATGGTGGAACCCCACAGGATATCGTTTCGAGTGCAGGGAATGCTAATATTTTTAATCAAATTGCCAGCCCCGAAGACTTTCTATCATTTATAATTGCCATTGCAATGCTTGTTGGCGGTTTAATGGCAGCCCAGCAAGCAGGGGTTGCTGGGGGACAACTGGCAGCAGGATCGCTTAGTAAAATGAAGAGTGTTGCTAAGTCTCCACTTGCGCTTGGCAAGTTTGGCCTTAAAGAAGCCGGTAGTTTGATTTCTCGTCGGGCAGCTAAGCTATCTCAAAAAGGAGGAGCTTGGCGAGCGGCAGCTTTATTGAGTCCAAAGACTATTAAAGAAGGTTTTGCAGCGGCTAAGGGAGAAGCTGAGCAGGCTGCTTACCCTGTTGCTACTGGTGGAGTGCAAGATTTTGTTAATCGTTATAATCCTTTGGTTAGAAGAAAAACTCAACATCAGAGGCGTGCTTTTAGAGGTTTAATTGCTCAACATCAATCTGACTTAAATGCCCAGAATTTTAGTGAAATGGAATTAGGAGCTGAGTTTGAAAATGAATTTGGATCCAAAAGTGTTGATCCGGCTAGATTAAATGCTATTATGCGCCAGCAAGTAATGAATAAGCAAGAAGATGATCATGAAGTTGGAGTAAGAGAAACAACTGGAGGAGGAGAATATGGTCCTGAACAACAAATGTTAAAACGTTATGAAAGACTAAAAGAAAGAGTTGGTGAAGAAATGGCAAATGAGATTTTTGGTGATTTAACTGATATTGGCGAGGCAGCACAAAAAACTAGAGCAATGAACATGGTAACTCAAAGATACGACCCTGAGACAGGTGAAGTAATAAAGCAGGTTAATGTAAAACCAGCTTTGGCTGAAAAAGAAATGACTACTAGAATGGACAGGGCAGAGCTCCAGCGTTTACTTCCTGGATTAGAAGGTAAATTTCTTCGAAGAACAGTTGCTAAAAAACGAAAAATGTTAAACCCTTTTTCCAATAAAGAGTTTGAGTCTGGCATGACTAATTTTGATTCTTTTGGTGTGGCAAATTGGCGGTCAGTACCTAAAAAATTAGCTGACGTTGTTGAGAAGCGAGGTCACAGTTTAGCTGAAAGAGTTAAAGAAACTATTGGTTTTAATGATGTTGTTAACGAAGAAACAGGAAAGAAAGAGGCTCGTTTAACTTCGGTTGGTGGATTAGTGGATGCTTTTAAGGGTAATCCTGAAGTTGCTGGTTCAATTTTAGCTAATATGAAATTAGAAGATGATCAACTTGAGACTGTGCATGCAATATTAACAAGTGATTCAGCTAAAAATGCTGGAGTCGATCAGAGTAAGGTAACTGAAGTTTTTAAAGACAAAAAACTTGAAGAGCATACTACTCAAAACAATATGACTAGTGAAGAAAAAGAATTTGTTAGACGTTTGCAAGACGGTGGAGATCTTAAGTTTAAAAGAGAAAAATTGCCAGAGCAAGCATTTGATGAAGATGGTAATTTAGAAGAAGGCTGGGAAGGTTATAATCCTACAATATTAGCCAAGGTTAATGCTCAAACTGGTCAAGTTGAAGAAGGTTATGGAAATGTTAGGGAATTAGAGGATATTTCAAGAGAAGAGTCATCAGACAATGGTGAGGGTTCTCCAGCTCCAAGTGGTGATCAAGGTTCTAGTACTCCAGAAGATTTTCCAGTTTCAGAATCAGAAGCAACAGTCCAAGAATCTGCTACTGAAGTTGAAGATTCAATTCCAGAATTAAAACCTGGAGAAACAATGGATGATGATAAGATTGAACAATTAGGTAGAGCAATGAATCATTTAGCTGAAAATTTAGATAGTTTAAGTACAGATTTAAGAGCAAATAGTTCAAAAACTACTTCTGGTCTTAGCTCAGAGGATATTAACGGTTTGATAAAAAAACTTCAACAAGCAATGCAGAATGCAGATAGGGATCTTTCGGGTTCTAGCCATCAGGATCAAAGTAATTTTATTCATGTACTTAAACAGATTCTTAAATCTATTAATGCCAAGAATAAATCAGGCGGTGGTTCCCAAGATGTTAATCCTCCTGAAATAAAAATACCAGGGTTTGACGATGAAAATAAATAAATATGGTTAAAGATACTTTTCCACAATTAGCAATAGTTGAAATTCCTCTTTTAACGGTGGACAAATTGTTATTGCCTGAAACTAAAAAAAGAATTAGAAATTCTACAAAACAAGCTTTAATGGATAATGATAATGAGATGGCCCGTAAGCTTGGTAATAAGATAAAAGATTTATTTAATAATGATAAAGAAAATAAAATTAATGCTAGTGTTAGAAATGAATATTTAAATTTAGTAACTTTGTTATTTTTTCCTCAATTAACATTTTTAGGAAATAGGGAAATAGAGGATTTATTTAGTAATTATTTAGTTGAATTATTAAAAAGAGACACAGATATTTTGTGGCCAGTTGAAAATTATATTGATTATTATGGTGATACTAAAAAAACTCATGATTTTTTGAATTTGGCTACTAGAAGTATGGGCCAAAATAATGAAAAAATTGGTAAAACAAAAATTAATTTAGAAACTCAAGAAAAATCAGTAGAGCCAACAATTGCTAATTGGTTGCGTCACTACAATAGTTTTTTTGCTGATTCTAAAAAAACAGCTACCCTAGAAGAAGCTGATTTTTTTCAGAATGATAAGCATGTAAAAAAACTTTCTAGTGATGATACTAAATTACTCAAGCAGATTATTAGACTTTATAATTTTTTGAAATCTCCGGGTCAGTTTGCTAAATCTTCGGTTCAGCCAATTAAGGAAATACCATCTAAAAAAATTGGGTTGCCAAAAGAATCAGGTTTTTTACCATCTGATAATTTAGCGCTTGAAGAAAAACAGGATGTTTTAAAACCAGAAAAAAAACAGCAAACTCCAGAAGAAGCAGAAATTATTAAAGCCTATCAAGGTGATCCTAAACAAGTAAAAATGATTCAAAAAGAACAGGATAAAGTTATTAAAAAAATTGGTGAGGATCCAGTTGATTTACGAGAAGAATTTTTTAGGGCAGTTCAAAAGAGAAATGTAAATAGAACTATTGCAATATTAAGAATTTTGGCGGCTAAAAAAGATTTAGAGAATTTTTTGAAAGAGGACAAAAAATTGAATAAATTTTTAACAACTATCTGGGAAAAACAGTATGGTGAAAAATTTGTTGATGAATTTAATAAAAAACCAGATCAATTAAAATTTGTAAGACAATTTTTACAATATGTTTTAGAACAGCGACTTGGTATGGAAACTAGTGACGCAGCAAGGATTGGATTACAGATTGGTAACATCTTTGTCAGTTTAGGTAAAAGAAGTTATAATAAGATGGCGTACTTTGATGTTAAAAATAAAGTATTTAAGTGGTTTGAATAAAATTAATTCCTGGTTTTGGGGACAGGCTTTAGAAAGGAAATTAACATGTTAAACAATTCAAAAAAGAGGTATATATTCACTTCTGAATCAGTAACAGAAGGACATCCAGATAAGGTTTGTGATCAAATTTCAGATGGAATTTTAGATGCTGCTTTAAAAGACGATCCAAATTCACGGGTGGCAATAGAAACTCTAGTAACTACTGGCTTAGTGGTGGTAGCTGGAGAAATGACAACTAGTACTTATATTGATGTGCCAAAAGTTGTTCGGGAAATTGTAAAGGAAATTGGTTATACTGATCCAACAATTGGATTTGATTGGGAAAATTGTGCAGTAGTAACTTCGATTGATTCACAAAGCCCTGATATTTCACAAGGGGTAAGTGAAGGTGAAGGTCTTTATAATGAACAAGGAGCAGGTGATCAGGGTATGATGTTTGGTTATGCAACAAATGAAACTCCTGAATTTATGCCTTTGCCAATTGTTTTAGCTCATAAATTAACCCAAAAATTATCAGAAATAAGAAAATCAGGAGAACTTTCCTGGCTTCGGCCAGATGGTAAAGCTCAGGCTAGTGTAGAATATGTGGATGGTAAAGCAAAAAGATTAGCAACAGTAGTAGTATCGACTCAACATACTGCAGAAGTAGAACATAGCCAATTAGAAAAAGAAATAAAAGAAAAAGTAATTGACCCTGTTTGTAGTGATTGGATTGATGAAGAAACAAAGTTTTATATTAATCCAACTGGTAAATTTATTGTCGGTGGTCCTCACGGGGATACTGGTGTAACTGGAAGAAAAATTATAGTCGATACTTATGGTGGGCATGGTAGCCACGGTGGAGGTGCTTTTTCTGGGAAGGATCCCTCAAAAGTTGATCGATCGGCATCTTATTTAGCACGTTATATCGCTAAAAATGTTGTAGCTTCTGGTGTGTCTGAACAGTGTGAGGTACAGTTAGCTTATGCTATTGGCGTTTCTGAACCAGTATCTTTATTGATTAATACCAATGGAACAAATAAAGTTGAAGAAGAAAAAATTGAACAAGCAGTAAGAAAGATTTTTCCTTTAAAACCAGCCGACTTGATTAAAAAACTTGATTTAAAAAGGCCAATATTCAAAAAGACTACTTGCTATGGGCATTTTGGCCGTGATGATAAAGATTTTACTTGGGAAAAGACTGACCAAGCAGATGAATTAAAAAAAGAATTAGGTATTTAAATTAAATATTAGTTAATGGTAGCACAAGATAAAAGCCAAACTGACGATTTTTTCAGTCTTTTAGAAAAAGACGATAAAATTGAAAACCCCTTCGCTAGTGATGAAATATTATTTAGAGATGAAAAAGGCAATATTAAAGTATTGAAGGGAGGGGAAGTTTTGGATTATGAAAAAAAAGATGAATCCAGACCGGAAATACAGGTTAAAGATGAGCCTAAAAAAGAAGAAAAGCCAAAACCAGGTTTGCCTGAAGAAAATAAAGATGTTTCACTAACTTCCTCATTGCCTAGCGAAGAACCAGTTAAAAAGTCTCTACAATTTCAGGCTGTCTCAGAGCCACAAGGTAAACCTTTAGACGTAGAAAAAGAAGTAAATTCAATTATAAAAGAATCAAAATTGGAGTTGCTTGATGAGGACCAATTGAGGCGTTTTAAAAATATTATTCGTTCTCGTTTAAAAGGCGCAAGGGATCAAGTTCAAACTAAACAGATTTTAATAAGCCCTTCTTCGGTTGGCGGTTTAGGACTTACCTCTGAAACAGCTGATAGGATTTTAGCAATTATAATTAAGGAAGCCGAGGGCTTAGACGGACGTTTAAGGGATGAGGTTAGTAATAAACAATTTTCTGATTTACAAACAGAAGTTGAAAGTATTCTTAAAAAACCAGAAGAATTTAAAGATAAAGAAATATCCCAACCGCCAAAATTAGTTTTTAAAGCAGAAGATCAAAAAATATCTGAAACACAAAAACCAGAGAAAAAAATTGAACCAGTTTCAAAAGCACCAATTGAAAAGCCTAATGAAAAACCACCAATTGATCGACCGATAATTAATACGGATTCTAGTAAACCAAAAATAGAGGATGTTAAGTTTCAACCTAAATTAACTGGACCAATTGAAGAAATTAGAACTATGAGTTTAGTTGACTTTAGGAGATTAGGTTCAACTCCAGAACAAATAACAGATAAGATAATGGAAAAAATTGATTTATTAGAAGAAGAATCTTTTACTAAAAGGTTGGAAGCAATTAAAGCCTGGAAAGAAAGTGAAGTTAATAATATATATTTAGAGCTTGGCGAAGAAAGTATGGAGGAAAAAAAGCCTATTGCGGAAGTTATTAAAGATCGTCAGCAATTAAATAAACCAACTTTAAGCACAGAAGAAGTTGAGGCCATAATGGAATTAAATAAAAAGTTACGTTATTAATTTATGCAACAATTTGTAGTACCACAATTTATTGATGTTGAAGATAAAGTGATTGGTCCAATTACTGTTAGGCAATTTATTATTATGCTAAGCGGAGGAGCTTTTATATTTGTTGCTTATAAGCTTTCTGATTTTACCTTATTTTTATTACAATTTGTATTAGTTGCCGGGTTAACTTTAGTAATTGCTTTTGTGAAGATAAACGGCAGGCCAATTCATTATTTTTTATTAAACGTTGCTCAAACTTCACGAAGGCCAAAGATAAGAATTTGGCAGAAGATTTTTTCTAGCTCTGAATTAAAAAAATATGGCAAAAAAGAAGAAGTTAAGCTTCCACCTAAAATAACTACTAAAAATAAAGTTCGAGCTTCACGGTTAGCAGAAATGTCTTTAATTGTTGATACTGGAGGAGTTTATCAAGGAGAAAAAGAACCATTAGGAAGTTCTAATCAATTATCATGAAGTCAAAAAAATTAGCCAACAAAAAAGTAAAAGCCCAAACTCAGCATTTTTTGGATATTGCTGAAATTAAGGAAGATTGCGTTATATTAAAAGACGGAACTCTTAGGGCTGTAATAATGGTTTCAAGTATTAATTTTTCATTGAAATCAGAAGAAGAACAAAATGCTATAATTTCTGCTTATATTAGTTTTTTGAATTTTTTGGAGTTTCCATTGCAAATTGTTATTCAATCCAGAAAACTTGATATTGATGGTTATTTGAATAGACTTAAAAAGATTGAAAAAGAACAAACTAATGAGCTTTTACGTATGCAGATTGCAGACTATAGACAATATGTAGGTGAATTAGTTGATCTAGGTGATATTATGAATAAGAGATTTTATGTTGTAGTGCCTTATAATCCACTTTCAGATAAACAACAGTCATGGTTTAGGAGATTTCTGGGGCTTTTTACTGCTGCTCAGGAGGTAAAATTAAAACAAAAAGATTTTATTAAGCGTAGACATGATTTATTTCAGCGGGTTGAACATATAATTTCAGGTTTAGCCTCAATGAGTTTGAAGGCGGTTATTTTAGACACCCAAAGTTTAATTGAGCTCTACTATAATACTTATAATCCAGATGTTTATAATAAAGAAAAATTAGTTGAATTAAACAAAATTAGAGTTGAAGAATAATTATGGCAATAAAACCACAAGATGTAACAAAACAAGAAAAGCTAGCCGAGATTGAAGAAGAATTGAAGGAGAGGCAGTTAACTTCTCAACAGCGTAAGACTAAAGAGGAAGAAGAAATAAAAGAAACTAAAACGGTTATTGAAGAAGAAAGAGTGTATCGAGAAGGTGTAGTCTCAGTCAAAGATTTAATTTCTCCAGCTGCAATGGAAATTACCCCAAGCTTTATTAAGTTGGGAAATAAATTTGTCCGAACTATTTTTGCTATTGGTTATCCTCGTTACATTGCGGTTGGCTGGTTTGCTCCAATTATTAATTTGAGTGTTACTTTAGACATTGCAATGTTTTTTTACCCTGTTAAGTCTGATATTATTTTAAAACAATTAAAGAATAAGGTTGGTGCTTTAGAAGCACAAATTCTTTCTGATAGGGAAAAAGGAGCCCCTCGTGATCCGATTAGAGAAACTGCTTTGAGGGACATTGAAAAATTGAGAGATGATTTAACTCAGGGAGTAGAGCATTTTTTCCAATTTGGTCTTTATGTAACTTTTTATACTGATACAAAAGAAGAGATGGATAATCTAACTAATGATATTGAATCTTTATTTGGTTCAAGGTTGGTTTACTCAAAGAAGGTTTTATATCAAGCAGAACAAGGTTTTAATTCAACTATACCTCTTGGTAATGACGAGTTAATGATTGGTTTTAATATGAATTCTTCTCCGGTTGCTTCATCTTTCCCTTTTATTTCTTCAGAATTAACTTCTGATGAAGGTGTACTTTATGGTATAAATCGACATAATAATAGTTTAATTTTATTTGATAGATTTTCACTTCAAAATGCAAATACAGTAGTGTTTGCCACATCTGGTGCAGGTAAAAGTTATACGATTAAACTTGAAGTATTAAGAACAATGATGATGGGTACTGATGTTATTGTTATTGATCCAGAACGTGAATATAAACATTTATGTGATGCAGTTGGTGGAACATATGTAAATATTTCTTTAAGTTCAGATGCAAAGATTAATCCATTTGATTTACCAAGAGCAGTGGGCGAACAAAGGCCCGCAGATGTTATTCGTGGCGGAGTAATTACCTTAAAAGGTTTAATTAGGCTAATGCTTGGCCAGTTAACTCATCAGGAAGATTCAATTATTGACCGAGCGTTGCTTGAAACATATGCAAAGAAAGATATTACATCTGATTCTGATTTAAATAAAATAGAATCGCCAATTATGCAGGATTTTCAAGATGTTTTAGAGGGTATGGAAGGTGGTGCTGATTTAGCATTACGTTTAAAAAAATATACTCAAGGAACTTTTTCTGGTTTGTTTAATAGTCCAACCAATGTAGATATGAAAAATCAATTAGTTGTTTTTTCAGTACGTGATTTAGAAGATGAATTAAGACCTATGGCAATTTATACCATTGTTAATTATATTTGGAATGTGGTTCGTTCTACTTTAAAAAAGAGAATTTTGATTATTGATGAGGCTTGGTGGTTAATGCAAAACGAAGATTCAGCTAAGTTTATATACGCCTTAGTAAAGCGTTGTCGAAAATACTATTTAGGCGTTACAAATATTACGCAGGATGTTAATGATTTTTTACTTTCTCCTTATGGCCAAGCAATTGTTAATAATTCGGCAATGCAACTTTTGATGCGTCAGTCACCGGCAGCAATTGATTTAATCCAAAAAACTTTTATTTTAACTGAAGGAGAAAAATATTTACTTTTAGAGTGCGGAGTAGGTGAAGGGATATTTTTTGCTGGTGATAAACATGCAGCAATAAAAGTAGTTGCTTCTTATACTGAAGACCAATTAATTACTTCTGACCCTAAACAAATTTTAGAAATTGAGGAAGCAAAAAAGGAATTTGACCAAGTAAGAAAAAATAATAAATCTAAAGACGGCCAGTAATTTGAAAAAAATCATAAATAATTTTTAAAGATATGACTAGAAGAAATAAAATAATTATTGTAGCAGTAGTTACTTTTTTAATAATAGGGATAATTTTGTTTTTGTTATGGTGGTTTAGATCAAAAGAAAAAGAAATATCTCCAGGCCCTGATGTAGATGTTATTCAGGGGATCGAGGTGCCTGCTAATTTACCAACTGCTTCAGCTAGTTTACCTTCAGAAACAGGAGAGACGGCAGTTCAGCAGAATCTAAGAGTTGATATTAAAGCAATAGCTTCTACTTTTACTGAGAGATTTGGCAGTTATTCAAATCAGGACAATTTTTCTAACCTTAATTCTTTGAGGGATTTAATGACAATAAAAATGAGAACTTGGGCTGATCAATATATTGCTCAACAAATAGAAGAGAGCGGAGATAATTCAGTTTATTATGGCTTTACAACTAAGGCAGTTTCAGTTAAAATTGATGATTTAGATATAACCCTTGGCCGGGCTGAAGTTTTAGTTTCTACTCAACGTCAAGAGGCACGAGGTGATATAAATAATCCTCGAGTTTTTTATCAAGATTTAAAATTGTCAATGACAAAAAATACTGAAGGCTGGAAAGTTGACGAAGCAAATTGGCAATAATTTTTTTAAAATCAACCCCGCACCACTTTTCCCGTTTAAGTGGTTTGGGTGATGAAATAGTGATTGTTTAAATAAAAATTGAAAGTGGTACGGGATCAACATAGCGATTTAATTGTTATGTTGAATAAAATAAAAAAAATATTTTTAGATTTAATTTTTCCAATTAGTTGCATTGGTTGTGGTAAGGGTGATAAGTTGGTATGTGATAAATGTTATTGTAGCCTATTGGATAATTTAAATCATGTTAAGAAGAGTAGCTTAAGTTCTTTATATATAGATAATATTTTAGTTGCTTTTGATTATCGTTTTACTTTGGCTGCTAAATTAATTAAAAATTTTAAGTATAATTTTATTTTTGGTTTAGATAATTATTTAGCTAGCTTGTTAATTTCGTTTATAGCAGATTATCCGATATCAAAAATAGATTGTATAATTCCGATTCCTTTATCTAAAAAGCGAAAAAATTGGCGTGGATTTAATCAATCATATTTACTTGCTAATGTTATTGGCAATTATTATGATATATTAGTTAATCGTGATATTATAAGTCGCAAGATAAATAATCGTCCACAGGTTGGGTTGAATGCTGAAAGCAGAAAACAAAATATTAAGGGGATTTTTGAAATAAATAATTATTATAATTTAAAAAATAAAAAAATTTTATTGGTTGACGACGTAATAACAACGGGTTCAACCCTTAACGAGTGTGCCAAATTATTAAAAGAAAAAGGAGTTTTGGAAGTTTGGGCTTTGGTATTAGCTAAAGATTAATAAAGACTTTACAGATTTTTATTTAAATGCTAATATATCAAAGTTTTCTTATCGGGAGAGGTGCCGGAGTGGTTGAACGGGGCACCCTGCTAAGGTGTTAGGCCTTCACGGGTCTCGAGGGTTCGAATCCCTCCCTCTCCGCCAGTAAAAACTTAATATGGAGGTTTAAATATGACAGATGAAAAAAAACAAAATCAAGAAGTGCAGGACTACGGCCAAGTTTTATTGAGTTGGCGATTTGCTGAATTTCCTAGTTATGAACGTAATACAGGTTGGTATATTTGGGGTGGAATAATTTTAATAATATTTTTAATTTTTTCTATTTGGACTTCTAATTTTCTTTTTGCTTTAATCACTGTAATGATTGCAATGACAGTTTTACTTTTTCAGAGAAATAATGGACAAGTTCAATTTGAAATAACCGAGGATGGAATTTTACTTAACAAAAAGTTTTATAGTTATGAAGTTTTAAAGAATTTTTATATTATTTATCAGCCACCAGAAGTTAAAACACTTTATTTTGAACCAAAAGCGCTTTTACAGCCAAGAATTCCTATTTCTTTAGAAGATCAAGATCCTGTTAAAGTTCGTGAAATATTACTTCAATATTTAGAAGAAGATTTGGACCAGGAGGATGAACCTTTGTCAGATTTTTTTTCTAGGCTTTTTAAACTCTAAACCGAAACACTCAACCCTTTAATTAACATGTCCCTGTAGCTCAACTGGATAGAGCATCACCTTGCGGAGGTGGGGGTTGTAGGTTCAAGTCCTACCAGGGACGCCAGTAAATAACGGTTAACCCAAGAAGTAATGAAGATAGATTTAGCTACTCCCGTATCAGTTATTAGTCGAGTTGGAAAAACTACGGCTAATCGGCTAAAAAAAATAAGAATTGAGACCGTTGAGGATCTCATTTTTTATTATCCTTTTCGTTGGGAAGATTTTAGTAAAATTTTTAAAATATCAGAACTTGAACCTGATAGTGTGGTTACGATTAAAGCTAAGATTCAATTAATTAAGAATCGTCGGAGTCCAGTTAAGAAAAAATTTTTAACTGAAAGTTTAGTTGCTGACCAAAGTGGTTCAGTAAAAGTAATTTGGTTTAATCAGCCTTTTTTAACTGAGGTTCTAAGACCGGGAGATGAAATTTATTTGTCCGGCAAAGTTAGTTTTGATCGATATACAATGCAATTGATAAATCCGGTTTATGAAAAAGTAACTGGAAACACCACTACTCATACTGCAAGGTTAGTACCGATTTATTCTTTAACTAACAACCTAACTCAAAAACAAATTCGTTTTTTAATTAAATCGGTTTTGCCGTATATAAAATTAATAAAAGATTATTTACCTTTAGAAATTAGAAAAAAATTTGATTTAGTTGATCTTAATACGGCTTTAAGTCAAGTTCATTTTCCAACTAATAATGATACTTTAAATCAGGCTATTAAAAGATTAAAATTTGATGAATTTTTCCTTTTTCAGTTGCAGATAATTTTAGGTAAAAAAGAGATTGATTCTAGTTTAGCTCAAAGTATTAATTTTGCTGAAGAACCGACGAAGGAATTTGTTTCTGATTTGCCTTTTGATTTAACTCAAGATCAAAAAAAATCAGCTTGGCAGATAATTTCTGATTTAGAAAAAACAAAGCCAATGAATAGGCTTTTAGAAGGAGAAGTTGGATCTGGAAAGACAATTGTAGCCGCTTTAGCTTTATTAAATATTGCCTTGGCTGGCCAACAGGCTGTTTTTATGGCACCTACTGAAATTTTAGCAACTCAGCATTATAAGAATATAATTGAACTTTTCAAGAATAAAGATTTTAATGTAGCATTATTAACTAGAACTAAGAATTTAGTTAATGATGAAGAAAAAACTAAAAGAGAAATTTTAAACAAGATTAAATCTGGCGAGATTAAAATTATAATTGGTACTCATGCTTTAATTCAGGATAAAGTTAATTTTAGCAGTTTAGGTTTGGCAATTATTGATGAGCAACATCGATTTGGAGTTGAACAAAGGAAATTATTGCGGGATAAATCCGGAAATCCTGAAACTGTTCCACATTTACTTTCAATGACAGCAACACCTATTCCAAGGTCTTTGGCTTTAACTTTGTATGGTGATTTAGATTTATCAATTATAAAAGAATTACCTAAAAAGCGTAAAAAAGTTATTACCGAAATTGTAACTGCTAGGAGTAGAAAGAAAGTTTATAATTTTATTAAAGAGCAAATAAATTTAGGCCATCAAATATTTGTTATTTGCCCTTTAATTGATCCTTCTGATAAATTAGGCGTTAAAGCAGTAACCGAAGAATATAAAAGGTTAAAAGATGAAATTTTTTCTGATTTTAATATTACCATGCTTCATGGAAAACTTAAGTCAGAGGAAAAAGAAAAAATAATGGTTGATTTTTTGGCTAAAAAAAGCGATATTTTAGTATCTACTTCAGTTATTGAGGTTGGTGTTGATGTTCCTAATGCTACCGTAATGTTAATTGAAGGTTCTGAAAGATTTGGTTTAGCGCAATTACATCAATTTAGAGGCAGAGTTGGCCGAGGGTCTGATCAGTCATATTGTTTTTTGGCGTCTGAAAAAGAAAGTCAAAGAACCAAAGAAAGGCTAGAAGCATTAATAAAAGCAAATGATGGATTTGAGTTGGCTGAATTAGATTTAAAATTAAGAGGCCCAGGAGAAATTTATGGAACAGTTCAATCTGGTTTGCCGGTATTTAAAATTGCTCAACTATCTGATTATAAATTAATTGAAAAAACTAAAATGGCAGCAGATTTGGTAGTTGGTAAGTTAGATCAGTTTCCAATTCTAAAAAATAAAGTTGAAAGTTTAATAAAAACGATTCATTTAGAATAATTCTGAAAAATAAAAAAGTTACCAATAAAAGCTTGGTAACTTTTTTATTAATTTTATTGAAGATTAATTTTATAAAGTTTTCCGTCGTTTTGGCTTACAAAATATAAATATTTTTCGTTTTGTGAAACCATTATGTCTCCAATATTATGTTCACCTTCTGGGACAGCAACTTTATTTCTAAAACCAGTTGTGAGATCAATTTTATATATATCGCAAGCAGTAGTATCAAAATCATTTTTAAATATTCCAGAACCTTCCGGTAAACTTTGAGGCACTGCACAATAAACGGTGTCATTATTAGAGAAGGTGCATTTATCTGCCCAAGTTGCTAAATCTAAGCTGCGACGATTGTTTCCAATTTTTTCTCCTTGAGCTTCAACAATCCAAAGAACTGGTCTGTAACCACTAGCACTATGATAAACGCTGTATAGTAATCGGTCGCCATTTGTAGACCATTGGCTTTCAAAACCTCTTCCTTCTATCATGGTAGCTTTAAAATTTTCATCATTTAAACCTACAAAGTAAAGTTTTTGTCTATCAAAGCTGTCATCTTCTGTATACATAGCAACTATCTGATTGTTAGGTGACCAGCTAGGATAGACTGTTGCATCTTTATTTCCTAATAATTCAAGTTTTTTAGCTTGAGAGCCGTCACTATTAGTAATTGCTAACCAACGATTTTCTGTATTTAGGCCCATACTTTTAAAAACTAATTGATCACTATTGGGTGAAAAATTGAAATCTTTCCAGTGGCTTGGTAAGGTAATTTGTTTTTCAGTACTAAAGTCGTAAATAATGTTAGCACCATCTGGATATTCTAAAACAGCTTTAGTTTTGTTTGGTGCCCAAGTGATGTTTTGAACATTATAAAAAACTTGGTCGCTAAGTTTAGTAACTACTCCGTTAGGTGTTACTTGATAGAATAGTCCGCTAATTTTATCGTAATAAATGCTATTTTGGCCGTTTGCTGCTAAAGTTGGTTGAAAAGCTTGATCTGATGTCAGTGCTGTTGTTTGAGTTAATCCACCCGTAGCTGTTGGTGAAGCAATTGGCGTGGTTGGTTCAATGTCAGGTGGGGGGCCGATATCAACATTTTGGTTTATTCCTGGAAGAGTACCATTAACATTTACTGCTACTGGAATATTGGCATTAGTATTTGCTCCTCCTAGTCCGCCTGTTCCAGTATTGACATTTTGGTTTGTTATTTGAGTTGGTATAGCTGGTTTTAAAAATAGGGCATATAAAAGATACCCAATTAATATAACTAAGGCAATAAAGCCAACAATTATTATGATTTTTTTCCAGTTTAGTTTCATATTTTTATTTTACTTTATTTAGCATTTTTTTAAAAGCTAATATGTTATATTTTAAATCAAGGTATATTATTATAACACCAAGAGTATGAATTGGTAGAATATCGATAGCTGGAATAAGCTCGGCTAAAGTTTTTATAAAATTTGTGGCTCCTCTTCGTCCAAGAATAGATCCTATAACGTCACCAGTGACAATTATTAAAGCAAGGACAACTGATATATAATATGCAAAATCTAAAATCCAATCTAGAAGAGAAGAAAATCCAGCACTAAAAAAACCTATAAGATCAATAAAAATACCAATCATTATTAGAAAAATAAATATTACATTGCCGATTAGGCCAACTTTTTTTCCCTGTAGGGTAGGTTTTTTTTCTTTTGCTTTAGCTTTTTTGTCTTTTCTTTTTTTATTTTTAAGTAATCTACTAAGTGTTTTTCCTTTTTTTGCTGCACTGCCTGCAGAATTAGAGGCTGATTCTAAGCCTTGACCGGCTGTTTGCATGCCTTTAGCTGCACCTTGACCGGCTGCTTGGCCAGCTTTTGCACCAGAACTAGCCCCAGCTTTTGCACCACTGACAGCACCGGCTATAGTTCCTACACCCGGAGCAACCGAACCTGCAATTGCACCACCGACAGCACCGGCTGCACCACCGACAGCACCACCGACAGCACCACCGGCTGCTTGAGCTATTGGTTCAGCAGCTTTTCCTGCAGTTTTCATTCCTTTGCCGGCTATTTCACCACTTTTGGAAGCAATTTGGGCAGCTTGGCTGGTTTTTTCAATTGCACTAGCTGTTTTTTCTTGCAAATCTCTTTGTTCATCTTTCTCATTTTGTATTTCAGTTTTAGGTTGAGAGCCTCCACCAAAGCCAGAAGATTGACTAACACCTTGCATAGGGGCGCCTTGTTCTGGTTTGTTATATGTTAAGGGAGGAAGATTTTGCCTTTTTCTATCTAAATTTTCTAAATCTTGTTCTTGCTGAATTTTAATCATTTGCTCTTTAGCTTTTTCTTGTGCTAGAGCTTGTTCGTTTGCCCTTTTTTGATTAAGCTTTGCTTTTTTTAATTCTCTTGCTTGCTTTTGGGCTTGATTATCGAATAAACTTTCAGCCATTTTAAATGGTTATTTTATTATTTTTTATTTTTATATTGATTGTTTTAATATTTTTTTTACTGGCTAGAATTTTTTCGGCAATTTTATTTTCTATTAGTTCTTGAATATTTTTTCTAATTTCTCGAGCACCACTTTGAGGGTTGTAGCTTAATTTGGCAATTAAGGCAGGTAGTTTATTATCAAATTTTAAAGTTAAACCCTGAGAGTTAAGTCTAGATTTCAATTCTTCCAATTGTAGTTTAGAAATTTTTATTAAAGCTTGATTGTTTAATGGTTTAAAGACAACGGTTTTATCAACTCGACTTAGAAATTCTGGCGGAAATTTATCTTTTAATTTTTTCAAAACATCAATTTTTATGTTTTCTAGATTTTTTTCCAGTTTAGATTTTAATTTATTTTCATCAAATCCTAAGGTTGTTTGTTGATTAAAATGACTTGAACCTAAATTCGAGGTCATAATAATAATTGTGTTTTTAAAATTAATAATTTTGCCCGAGGCATCTGTTATATGTCCGTCTTCTAATATTTGTAGTAACAAATTAAAAATTTGATTATGGGCTTTTTCTATTTCATCAAATAAAACTACAGAATAAGGCCTTCTTTTAACACTATCGGTTAGCTTTGATTCTTCTTTATAGCCGACGTAACCTGCTGGTGCGCCGATTAATTTTGACATATTAAAACTTTCAGCAAATTCTGACATATCAATTTTAATCAAGCTTTTAGGACTACCAAAAACAGTTTCAGCTAGGGTTTTTGCAAGCTCGGTTTTACCAACTCCAGAAGGACCAAGAAAAATAAAAGATCCAATTGGCCTTGAAGAATCAGAAATTCCAGTGCGTGAACGACGTACAAGTTTAGCAATGGAATTTAAAGCTTCTGGCTGGTCAATTATTTTTTTGCCTAATTTTTTTTCTAAGTTTAATAGTTTGGTTTTTTCTTTAACAATTAATTCAGACAAAGGTATGTTGGTTGTTTTTGAAATTATTTCGGCAATTTCTTTTTGGGTTATTTCGGGTAGGGTTTGATTGGCAGTTTTTCCTTGGTTTTTAATTTTTTTAAGGTTAAGTAAAATTTCTTCCTCTTTAGCTTTAAGTCTTAAGGCTGAGCTGAACTGTTCATTAGTTACTGCTTGTTGTTTTTCTTTTTCAATATTTTTAATTAAGTTTTTTAATTCCTTAACATTTTTATTAGCAGGATTTTCAAAAAATTTTATTTTAGCTTTTGAAGCAGCTTCATCAATTAGATCAATTGCCTTGTCTGGCAGAAATCTGTCTGTAATATAACGGGAAGATAAGCCAGCCGCTGCTGTAATAGCGTTATTTTTAATTTTAACTTGATGATAAATTTCGTAGTTGGTTTTTATACCATCAAGAATTTTAATAGTTTTTTCAATACTTGGTTCCTCAACCATAATAGGTTGGAATCTTCGTTCTAAGGCTGGATCGTTTTGTATATGTTTTTTATAATCTTGCAAGGTAGTTGCGCCAATAAGGCGTATTTCGCCTCTAGCTAAAGCTGGTTTTAAAATATTAGCTGCATCCATTGAGCCAGTAGCTGATCCAGCACCAATAATGTTGTGGATTTCATCGATAAATAAAATTATTTTTGGATCATTTTTAACTTCACTGATAATTTGTTTGATTCGATTTTCAAATTCACCTCTAAAGCTGGTACCAGCTACTACCATACTTAAATCCAGAGAATAAATTTTAAAATCAGCTAATATGTCTGGGACGTCACCTTCGATTATTTTCTTGGTTAACCCTTCAACAATAGCAGTTTTTCCAACACCAGGATCGCCTAAAAGTAGGGGATTATTTTTGTTACGACGCGAAAGAATTTGAATCAATCTTTCAATTTCAATTTCTCGGCCGATAACTGGATCAATTTTTTGTTGGATTTTTTCGTCGGTTAATTTGGTGGCAAATGTTTCAAGGGCGCTTTTTTGATTTAAGTTTGGTGTATTTAGAGTTGTGTCAATTCCTGGAGTTGGCATATCATAGCCCGGATAGTTTTTGCTAGAATTATCAAAATCTTCAAGTATATTGCTGAGGTTTGGGAATTTAGACGTACTATTCATAATAGAATCGACTTGATTTTGTATATCCCAAATATTAACTTCTTTGGAGCTAAATAAATTTTTGATTTGATCATCTTTTAAGGTTAAAATTGATGCTAAAAGATGTTCGGTGCCAACGTAATTATGCTGATTTAAATTAGCAATTAAAAAAGCCTTTTCTAGAAGTTTTTTTGTATTTTCTGCTAAAAATATTTGAGTAATGGTTTGAGTGCTAGGTTGATTTTTATTTAGAGTATTTTGGATATCTTGGCTTTTGATTTTTGCTTTAGTTAAAATTTGAGAAGCAATACTTCCTTTTTGAATACTTAGACCATATAAAACATGCTGAGGAGTAATAGTTTTATGCCCCAGACTTAAAGCGCAATCGATTGCTTTTTTCAAAGCATCTTTAGAATGCGTACTTAGTTTTTCTAAAAATGATTCCATTTAAAAATTTTCTATTTCTTCAATTTGTACTAATGGTTGGCCACTTTCATCCGTAATGTTTTCATTATCATTATTTTTATCATTGCCTGAATCGGAAGGAGGATCTACATTTTCTATTTCTTCAATTTGTACTAATGGTTGGATATTTTCATTATCATTATTTTTATCATTGCCTGAATCAGAAGGGGGATCTACATTTTCTATTTCTTCAATTTGTACTAATGGTTGGCCACTTTCATCCGTAATGTTTTCATTATCATTATTTTTATCATTGCCTGAATCAGAAGGGGGATCTACATTTTCTATTTCTTCAATTTGTACTAATGGTTGGCCATTTTCATCAAATAAAGTTTCCTGTAATTCAGATTTTTTGTTATTTTGAGATAAAAAATTAGAAGTAAAATTAAAATTTATAACTACTCCGCCAATAATAATTATTACAATTAAAGTACTAAAAATAACTAATAATTTTGATAATTTTTTATTTTGACCTTGGAATTTTTTATTGTTGTTGGTTTTAGGGTTTAAGTCAATTTTTGGATCCATATTTTTAAATCATTTTTCTTAGAGCTACTACCCGCTGTTCAATGGGCGGGTGAGTAGCAAATAGTTTGGACATAAAATGTTTTTTACGTCCAAACGGGCTAGATATATATAAATGAGCTGTGGCATTATTGGCTTTCGCCATTGGCATGCTTTCAGCTTGTATTTTTTCCAGGGCTTTTGCTAGACCTTCTGGATATCTGGTCATAAGAGATCCCGAGGCATCAGCTAAAAATTCACGTTTTCTTGAAATTGCCAACTGGATTATTTTTCCAATTAGCGGTGAAAGAATTAAAAAGACTAATCCAATTAAAAGCAAAATCATTTGAAGCTGTCCGCCACCCTTGCCTCCGCTGTCTTTTTTACCACCACCCCAAAAGCGGATTCTAATAAACCAGTCAGAAAGCAGGACAATTAAACCAACTAAAACTATAACAATAGTCATTAATAAAATATCGTAGTTTTTTATATGGGAAAGTTCGTGGGCAATTACCCCTTCTAATTCTTCGTTTTCTAGTTTTTCTATAGCACCTGCGGTGACGGCAATTGAGGCATTTTTAGGGTTTCGGCCGGTTGCAAAAGCATTTATAGCTTTGTCGGGTATAATGTATACTTTAGGAAGAGGTAGGCCAGCAGTAATTGCCAGATTTTCAATCATTCTATATAAGTAAGGGTTATCATTTTTTTTGATTGGCCCTTTAGCATTGGCAGATGCTAAAGCAATTTTATCCCCACCATAATAGCTGGCAAGTGATGTAATAATTGCTATTATTGCCGCAAAAGCAAGGCCAAAATATCCAACATCTGTTGTTTCACTGAAAGCCCAGCCAATTAGCAAGACAATTACTATAAAAATAGTAATTAAAAAAACCGTTTTTCTTTTGTTGCTGTCTATTTGGTTGTACATTGATTAGAATTTTACCTCAACGTTTTCTTTTTCTTTGGCTTCGGCTTGAAAAAATTCGAATTTTTTAAAACCAAGCATACCAACTACTAGATTATTAGGAAAAGTTTCTGTCTTGGTATTAAAGTCACGAACGTTTCCATTATAAAAACGTCTAGCAGCTTGGATTTTATTTTCGGTATCAGATAGTTCATCCTGAAGCTTTAAGAAGTTTTGAGAAGCTTTTAGGTCTGGGTAGTTTTCTGCAACAGCAAAAATAGATTTTAAGCTTTCAGAAAGCATGTTTTCAGCTTTGCCTTTTTCTTCTACTCCCTTAGCATTAACAGCATTAGCTCTGGCTTGGGTTACTTTTTCAAAAAGTTCTTTTTCATGAGTAGCATAACCCTTAACTGTTTCGACTAAATTAGGGATTAAATCGTGACGTCTTTTGAGTTGAACATCAATATCTGAAAATGCTTCTTTGGTGCGATTTCTTAGTTTAATCAAAGCATTGAAAATAAAAATTAGCCAAAAAATGACTAAAACCGCAATGATTAGAACTCCCCATAGTAGATTTTCCATAACTTTATTTTTCCTTTCGTTTATTTCCGGAAAAGTTTGTTGCCCGGAATTTAGTTTTATGTTAAAATATATTTAAAGAATTTGTTATATTTAATTAAATTATATAACAAAAACCGAGGTTTGGTCAAAAATAATTTACGTTTATATATTTTTTATAATTAACCCTTAAATTAGTTTTAGGGGAGTTAACTATTTTTATGAAAAAAGAAGTTAAATTAGCAAAAATTATTACTTTTTTAAGTTTGTCGGTGACTATTGTTTCAGTCACTTTTTTTATTGCCAATTTGGTTTTGGCTGCTTCTTGGCAACCGCCGACTACTGATCCGCCTGAAGGCAATCCACCTGGATTTATTTATGGTTTTGACAATGCAGAAGGTGGCCCTCAAGATGCTAACATAAATATCTCTGGAACTGCGAAGGTAAATGATCTGGAAGTTTCAAATAATTCTTTAATTGGACAGGATATTATTGTTCAAGATGAAATTTGTTTTGACGATAATAGTGATGAAAATTGTATAGGGTTGTGGACAGACTTAGAAGGTATATTGGATATTGTTGGAATAGGTGAGTTTTGGGATGAAAATATAGATTTGGGTTATTTATATAATAAAAAAGGAACTGATCAAAATAATACTGTTAGGGTATACCATGATGGCCGAATTAACACTATAAAAAATAGTGATTGGATTGAAATGGATGTAGACGATGTGGATCCTAATGATGGAGCCAGTATAAGTAATGCAATTATTCGTTGGGGTGATGATAAAACACCGCCTAATGGCCCAGATAATTTAGTATTTCAGTTTTACAATAGTGCTAATAGTAATACTGATGATATTGTAAGCTTTAGTTCCAATGTGCTTGGTAGCAATATTACTTTAAGTCGTGGTGACACTGGTTTGTGGAATTGGTTTGCTTTGCCAACTCCTGTGTATAGCAGTGTAAATAATAGAGAAGATGCTGTTTGGCAATTTGGTCTTTTAAGCGGAGCAACATCTATGCCGACTGATAGATTTTATATCGGTAGAGCTAGTATTAGTGTTGGTGATTTTGCTGTTTTTAGGGATGGTAATGTTGGGATTGGTATAGCAGAAAACGTTGAAAATAATCGTGTTCCAAGCCAAAAATTAGAAGTTGCTGGTAATATTAAATTAGATAATACGATAGTATTTCCTAAATATCCTAATGTTGAAGGTATTAGTCTTATTAAAACAGAAAATGATAATAGAGATTTAGCAGTTTATGCTCAACAGAATCTTTATTTATTAGCTAATGAACAGCCATATGGGGCAGAGTCTCATATTGGTGATGTAATTATTTCTAAGGACTCACCTGATTATGCTAATAGTAATCCATTTTTAACGGTAAAAAGTTTGACTGGCAATGTAATTGTTAACGGTTCAACTGATTCTGGTAATGGAAAATTTCAAATTTACGGTCCTGGGAGCGGTGGTAGTGAAATAACAATTATTGATTCTTCACCTCAGATTAAGTTTGTTGATACTGATAACAGTGATTATTGGATTTATAATAACAGTGATAGACTTTATTTTTTATGGGATGAGGGTGATGATGGCGATTGGGATTCACCTTATCCATTGTATTTTTATGGGCGTGATGCTTGGTTTGGTGAAAAGGTTACACTTAGAGGAGCTGACGGAGAAGAACAATTAAATGGAACTAATAATTATAAAACTAAAGGTATTTCTTGGTATAATCAGTCGGATAATTCATTTAAACATAATGGAGCTTATTTATTTCAATACGGCATGGGTTTTAATACGCCACGAACTCCTTTTAATAGTGGTGCGCCCGGAAGAGGCACTTATCTATCTGGTCATTATGGAGTTGATTTATTTGTCGGCGCTTCCGGCACTTCAAATGATGTAATGCCTACTTTAAGCGTTGACAAACGGGGAACAGCTTCTCATGCAGTAGCAATTAATCCCAGGGTTTCAAGTATTAATACAAATGCTTTAGCTAGAGCAGCCTTAGATATTCATCATGATTTATGTTTAACAGACACTTATGGTATTTCTGAGTGTGGTTATACAATTGAGCAATTAAAAGACCAAGGCGCGCCCAACCTAATGACGGAAAATCGTCCATTTAGAAGCTCCGGTGTTCCTCAGTTATTAATGGATAGCGGTCCAGATGGCACTATTAGAGTTGAGATGCTTGGTGATGAAGCATCTGGTCTACTTGCTTTTACAAATAATGATACTCGTTTCCAAGGAATTGAAGCTCAATTAGGTCTTTGGGTGGTTGATGATGAAAATCCTGGAGGTACTAAAGGGTTTTCACTTTCTGCTGACCGCGATACTGTTAATAGTGTTTCAGGGACTGAATATACAGTTAGTGATTTAAAGAATCTTGGATTTTTTTCAAGTAATCCCTCGATTCAATATAATACTGGTGAACAATATGGAAATGTTTGTCTAGGCGGTGCTTCTAAGTGGGCAAATGTTAATGGTAGCAATGTAGTTGTTGCTGATGCTTGTGGTAATCCAGAAGCAAAAGTAACTATTGCTAATTTTATTGAACCAGATACCGAAGCTCCTTTATTGGTTTTAGATACTTTTAATTCTGGCGATAGCGGAACTGGGCCTTCGATTCAGTTTAAAAATTGGGGTGCGGGCTATCTTGGTGCAATAGCTGGTCTTGATTATGGTCGAGGCGATTTATATCCTCAAGCTAAAAGAGCCTTAGAATTTAGAGTTAGTGATTATGGAGGAATTGACGGTCAAGCACTTGGTAAAGATGATACTAGAATGACTCTTGATAATTGGGGTAATTTAAGACTTTATGATAATTATGAAGGAAGTCACCCTAATGATCCAACGGCTGGAGGTTATATAATGTCTATTGACG